>Ga0123352_10021307_pt1 | contig 10332 bp, 10 predicted proteins | sample TergutLab28metaG_FD_89700 | JGI IMG/M metagenome (GOLD analysis project Ga0123352, IMG submission 89700) | Labiotermes labralis P1 segment gut microbial communities from Petit-Saut dam, French Guiana - Lab288 P1 | ecosystem: Host-associated > Arthropoda: Insects > Digestive system > Gut ... | reverse complement strand
TATAACTCTCGTTAATATTTTAAAACTTTTAAATTATTAATTTCTGTCACTATAACTCTCGTTAATATTTTAAAACTTTTAAATTATTAATTTCTGTCACTATAACTCTCGTTAATATTTTAAGTCACACTGATAAAGGTAAGTACCGCCTGCTTTACCATTAAAAGCTCACCACACTAATCAGTGTGCTTACGGGCTTCGTATTACTCTCTCAATAGAGGGTGTTATTTCTGCACACAGAGTTTATCGGTCTTTGTAGTGGAGGTGCAGAATGTTTTGTGTGGCAGGAACTCAGTTTGTATAACCCTGTACGTAACCGCCAGAGGATAGACGTGCATCCACATTATGCATAAAAATTCGTATCCTAATTCGTACAGAGAACGCAGTCCGCGTCTCTTATGTAGACTAAGCACTGAATGGCCTTTAGAGGTGTAGGTGTTAAATCTTGTGAGAATCATATCGTAGCATAGAGCAATTCTCACTTCAAGTCACAAACTTGTTTTTCAAATATTAGTGGTATTTGTATATTCTTTGATAATATTCACTATTGCTAAGCGACATTTGTCGCTGAGAGGAGCGGAAAAGTTTCAGTTTTAAAGGAGAATTCTGTAAGTTAATAGCAACTTGTGTGCTTAGGCTGAGGTCCGAAATGACAGTCGTTGACTTGATTTCCTTGTCGTAGGAACTCGGGGTTCCCTTCTTGACAGCACCAAGTAACGGTAACTCGTAGTCGAGGAGTTCCTATTCGCCCCTGCTTCCCCCACCCCCTTTTCGAAAAATTTCTCACAACTTGGTTACTGAGCGTTAACGCTATGAGGCTAGTTTGCTAGTCAGCCAGAACAGTAATATTTTGAAACCTATACACCGAAATCGGTGTACCGTATGGACCTTTAATTATTCACACATTGCCTACCTCGGTTCGCCGTAAGTTCGTAAACGCATTTAAGAGAATTCGAGATGCTTGGGGAAACCTCCAGAATCATTGAGTGTTTTGATACGTTGTAGCGCTCTTTGACGGTTCGGAAAGAGAAAAAAAGCCAATTCAAATGAACCACTCATAATTTTGAATTTGGTTTTGAAATTAGTATGTAACAGGATTATTATAGCGGCGGAACTGGGGAAATTTCGTAATGCCGTGGCTCTCGGTTTTGAAACAAAACGAGACGCACGCACTGGCTGTGTCGTGCGGCAAATTGTGTATACCCAGAGCTCCCGGACTTATAAATACACATATTACCGGCTAGAAGTGTTATCAAAATATGTTAATAAGGGGAAATAAATAAATTCTTAATATCAGACAAGATTAATGGTGGTTAAACGATAAATGTGCAATTAAATTCATTACCAATAAATTAATTGTGTGAATTTAAATGAGAATGCAATGCAGGAAGCATTATGTTCATAATTGATAGTATTTATCGTAGCATTAACGGACACACGACAGTAGCTAAAGAGATGTGCACAATGTGCGTACGGTAAGGGTGAGCTGTTGGTTTGAAGTGACGAAGTGCTTATAACAAACATCTAAAAGTAGTAATTTGAATAGTTCATTTATTGTTACCACCCTTTTACCACCTGATGACCTTCATTCCCGACAACGACTAACTAGAAATTTTCCGTGATTGAGAACTGCGTTCGTCTAGGATGTTACGCAGCGAGTATTGTTGTAATTCCTTGCCGACGTTTCGGGAAAACCTGTCGGTCACATCCTCAAGGATCAAGAATCCTTGAATTCCCAACCCTTGAAGAAGATACTTAAAGTTAATGAATCTATTGCAATTTTGACAAGTACATTAAGCCTAATTGTTTTCAAATTTAATGCTACAAGGGAAATATTATAACTTTTTTCCCACTAAAATTTCTTAGACTGTACGCTTTATTTTGGGTGAAGAAATTGTATTATGATTTGCAATGATTTTCGAAAACTTATAATTTTATATTTATTTATCTATTTACATTACCTACTTGTCTGCACAAAGTTTTAATTAGTTTATGGAATGGGAAGAAAATGTTAATGTGGATGTTAAAACTACGTTGTGATTGCGGTGGCTTGATTGATGTGGCTCAACGAAGATTCACTGGTGGACCCTTGTACAGCGGTGTTAAATCACCGGTTTCAATAACAGGTACGAAATGTTTCGAGTAAGTGACAGTATCAAACGTCACTAATGAATCCGTGAATAAGTTTTATCTTATCCATTCCGTAACATGGAACGAAGCAATAATACTACATGAATAACTTTTGTTGCTTCTAAAAGCATTAAGAAAATGTAGAGTCCATCTTCTTATTGGTCTCATACAGAATTCATAGAGGCATGTAAACTTGAGGTAGGGTTCAGCTTCGAAACTGAGTAGCGAACACCGTTACAGGAAAGGCCTGTTCAGTGTCATGAGAGTATACGATGTCTTATGGTGTTCAGCATGACAACTCGAACTGGTATTCAGCGCACATTTCTGCATTTGTGGAAGCATTCTGTTTTTCAGGTTCACTTGTGTTTCTTACTGTGCTGGCAACGCATCTGAATTATGTATATCTGAACAGAAACAGGTAATTGAGTCTGGGAGTAGTATTGCATTATGAATGAGAAAACAAATTTGTAGTCAGAAAGGAAAGATATGATTTTCTTTCTGAAGTAGGTTGTTATGGTCTCAAAACGAGTTCAGCTTTTTTCGACATCCGATATTTATACAGTGTTTTCGCTTTCATGTCTACTTCAGTGGACGAGTACAAACAAACTGTGAATTCTTTGACAAGGAAGTAGTTTTGTTTTAGTTAGAAGGAAATTTGGCAATCATATGTAACAATTATATTTCAACTGTACAGAAAGGCCTACCAAATATAGAAGTTGAAAGTATTACGATAAAAATAAATATTTATGCACACATTTCACTTATTCTTTGTTTTGCAGGTACTTCGTGCACAGACGTAAACAAATCCACCGTTTTCTGTTCTGTTACCAAAGATATTAAGTACAAAGTGATGTTAGTGATCACTTATTATGGCAGTGACATCTGTGCCATCGCATTGTTAACAAGAAGTTACGTGCCTTAACTCTTGTAAGACTGAAATTATATTGCATACATATTTGTGGGTGAGCACACAAAGAGTTTGTACCTCACAAAGAGCACTGTGTTTCTGTTAGAAAAACCAACCTCTGTGTGTTGTATAGGAAAAATATCGCTGTTATAATAATTGTAATGAACATATTCGAAGACTGTGTGTGCAAAATAAAGGGTGTTTTCAATGTCACATTTTGCGTTACAGACATTTTAACTTTAAATTTTAAAGCTTAATAAGCAATGGATTTTAGAACCGTATTAACACAGTCCACGAGGGCCACACTGCATTGATTGACAATTTTTCAGAACCGTATTACCAGAGTCCACGGGGGGCGCACTAAAATGGTTGAGAGTTGTTTTAGATCCGTATTACCAGAGTCGACGATAGGCCAACTAAAGACGTTGACAGTTACTTTATTTTCTGTTGGAGGATGGATGGGAATGATTCGGAACAGTTACGAGTCTTTAGTTGATGGAATTAAAGAATGTCAGAATGTTTCCAGCATGCAAACTGATTTCACGTTTTATAGATTATCAAAAGATAATAATGTGATAAATGAAGAAAAAGGACACGGTATAAAATCCCAAGTTATTACGTCTCTTATCTTCACGTGATGTGTGTGGCACGTCCGTGGGTTGCAGAACTTGCGAGTGTCTGTGAAAGTACCGAGTAAGAATTTATGGATAAGAGACAAGAGCGATATTCCAGCTTGGGTTCCGACAAAGGTCTGATAAATCCTTGCCCTAAAATACACAGTCATGCGAAAGTTTCATTATGTTTCGTATAATCATGAAACTGATTATACTAATTCAAATTTGCATGAAAGAAACACCTGGCAGGATACATGTAGGGAAATATTTCTGTGACGATTTTGCTGTTCGTTATGGTTTTGAAACACAGAGATGCATGATTTTCACTGATTTCCAACTTTTCTCTGCAGCGTGTTTCCAGGAAAGCCTAAGAATCCAGGCAGTACTGAAACTGAATGAGACACATCGACACCTGGTCCATACCGATTATGTAAACTTTTCGTTTGAAAGAATAAATACTACGTAACGAAACAAGAACACAAACATTTCATTAGTCCCCTGTGAGGAGGTTGGTCTAGTGGTGTATTGTGAATAAGCTAATGGCATGTTCCTCTTTTCTGAACAGAATTCAAGACGAATTCACAACATAAGGTAGCCTACAATTCATCTCAAATTGAATCTTACTTCGAAAATCATGGAACAAAGTTAACGACTTAGAATTTTGTGCCCAAATAAATCGATACCAAATTAAATTTGGGGAGCATATGATACTTTACAGCACAGAATGTTACACCAACGTCTGTAGTAAAGAAACAAAAATAGTAAAATATACAGAACATTAATTTTGACTAATATTTCACCAATTTGTTTCTCAGTTTCAGTGAAGACCACAGTCTGAGTTTTTTAAAACGGATTTATTATAAAAATATTTAAATCTCAAACTGTGAAATAACAACGGTGTGTGAAATTACATAAAGAAGAGCTCTATGATTTGTACTTCTAGTCACATTGCAGTAGGACATGAGGTGACTGAGAATGAGATGGGTAGTTATTTGACCCCCACGGGAGATCAGGGAAACAGATATAGGGTTTTTGTTGGGAAAAATTGAAATTGGAAAAGCTAGACATAACGGGGTAAATTTATCATAAGTAGGAATTTAGCATGGTCTAGCGTGCGCCCTACTGACACAAATTCCTGCGCTAGGTACTACGAAGTGATAAATGGCGTTTCACAAAATTCTCATTTCTCTTACGAATACGGTAAGGAAACATTGTGTGTTGTCGATGAGAATTAAAAATTAATCAAGTCTCGTGTTCGTAGAAATATGAGAGCTGATTCTGATGGCCGTCGGTATAAGGAATGGGCCCAAGGCCGTTCGGTTCCTGGGATTGCGGGTTCGAATCCAGCCGAAGTCGTGGGGCTCTCTCTGTTGTGAATGGTATGTGTTGTCAGGTAGAAGTCTCTGCGAAGGGCCGATCACTCATCCAGAGGAGTCCTACCGAGTTTGTGTGTGTCGTTGAGCGTGATGATGTGCAACAGTAACTCTGAACACATTCAAAGAGTAGGTAGAAGTGTTCAGACTGAAAAATAAGTAAATAAATATTACAGTGCCTTCGATAGCGGAAAAACATATTTTCTTGGGCCGACCTCATCCACAGACCGTAGTTTGCTCTTTAATGGTATAACAGATTTATTTTTTCTCCTTCACCCAGCCACACGTAAAAATACTGCAAACACGGAAATAATATTTGTTTCGATTTTATTTAAATCGCGTGAATTTATGTTCAGCAGAAGTTGAAATTACTTTTAATATAATATCTTAGGCTGACTTTCCGCCTTGGCTATGCAAGATACTTACTTATTTACCTACTCCATGGAACAGAGTCATTCTCTTGAAACTAACCGGTTTTCAGGTAGTCAAGAAATTCCACGCAATTTATAGAACTTGAAATTTCATTACCGCATTCACAAGTTCCCGCTACCTGTCCCTATCCTGAGCCAGCTCGATCCAGTCCATACCCCCGTCCCACTAACTGAAGATCCATCTTAATATTATCCTCTCATTTACGTCTGGGATTCCCAAATTGTCTCTTTCCCTCATGTTTCCCCACAAAAACCCCGTAATCACCTCTACTCTCCCCATACGCGCTACATGCTCCATCCATCACATTATTCCTGATTTCATCACCCGAAAAATATTGGGTGAGGAGTAGAGATCATTAAGTTCCTCATTATGTAGTTTTCTCAATTCCTCTGTTCCCTCGTCCCTCTTAAGCCCAAATATTCTCCTCAACACCCTATTCTCAAACACGTTCAGCCTACGTTCCTCCCTCATCGTGAGCCACCAGGTTTCACACTCACACAAAAAACAGACAAAATTATGGTTCTGTATATATTAAACTTTAAATTTCAGGTTAGCAAGCTGGAAGACAAAATATTCTGCACCGAATGATAAGAAGCATTCCCTGACTTCAATATGCTCTTATTTTCACCTTGAATATAATTATGATATGTTAAAGTTGTTCCCAAATATTTGAACTCTTCCAACCTTTCAAAGGAACTATTACCAGTCTTTACACTGTGACTTTGTCCTGCATTCTGATCTCGAGATTTTACCATATACCGTATACCTAGTTTTATTATCATTTTCTTCTAGTCCAATTTCTTTACTAGCCACTATCAAATTTTCTGCGTTTTTTTTACAGTATGTACTCTTTCTCTCAATACAATATCATCAGCATGAACAAACCCTTTTCCCAATTGACGATTTTCATTTTCCTTTTCTATAGATAAAATTATAATCCCCAGCTTTGTTCCAAATAAACTCATTCACACCCACTGAATCTAGTTTGTATCTTGCTATTTCCTGGCTGCTGCTGTAAGTGAATCTGTCCTATACAGGCTCCTAACATTCCACGTACTAAATCTCGCGTCCTTTTTTCGTTGCTTAGATTGTACCAAAGTATCAGTCCAAATCCGAGGCAGGTGTTCATATTTCGTAACAAAACCAGATTTTAGGTGAGGAGTTGTTAGCACCTCGCCGACCCCCAAGCTGGAGGACCACCCCTTGTCGGCTGTCCACGACTGATTATTCCAGACATTCGCAGCTACCATCCATATTCGAGGCAGTTCCTCCATCCGCAACCTGAGGACGCGCCATTCCGTGGTGACAGGAACCCACTTATCATATAGCAATGCAAGATACCTGTTGTTAAACAGATAGGCGTGTTAGATTGTTGACACGTCACGATTTAGTGCTTGTGAACAAAATGCCATAATATTCTTTGACATAAAACGTTTGAATACATAACATTAATTAATGTATATTATTTCTGTCAACAGGCGAGAAACAAATTGCAAACGTTTACTGAATAAGAGCGAGTAAATTTAGTGTCTTTGCAGGTTTGGTGCCCTATACTCTGATAGATATGTACATACGTTTCGACCGATAATAACACCTCTGTTTTTTCAAGGCTCTTTTGTTCCAAAACCGAATGCAGCAACTCATTCAAAATATCTGCACATATCTATCAGGCTACAGGACATAACATCCAAGAAGAAAATAATCCTCTTAGTCACGGTTGTGAGTACCTGATGTTTCATTGTATTAAGAAAATTATGTGCTAAAAACTTTAGAACTCCAGACAAGTCCTAGAGATCTGTTACTGGCTGTGTGCTGTGTCTACACTTGCTTTGTCACGATTATTGAATTGAGATCCAGAACGTCGGTAAACCCACTGTTCTTTGTCACAGTGCCACTGCGCCTCCCTCACTCGACTGGGGAGGAGGGGGCGGCTACAAATTACCGCGAGTGATTAACTACAAATTGTTGCCATCGGTTTCGATCTGGAAAATTGATTAAGTTTGTCCAAAACTTGTTATGAGCACGAGCTTCGGGACTTTGTTTCATCTCGTGGTTCGGAGGCGTTTTAACCCATTATACAGGGTGTTCCAGGAGGAAAGATCAATATTCTGGGTGGCTATAGTATCGGTCATTCTAATCAAAAATATTTGTACAAATATGTGTCCTATTCCTAACGGTTTCCGAGATAGAGCTATTTGAATATACATGGCAAAATTGCTGATAAGAAAGAGATATTACGTGTACGTACTGTTTCTAATACCGGTATTTATTGTTCAAGTGACAGAGTTGGTACAGTTTATAATAAATGTTCAAAAATTCCACCGTCAACATCAATGTACTTTGCTACTCGTGTGAAGACATGGCGTGTTGTTCGTCTGAGTGCGTCTTGACGTTCCTTTTTGCAGGCGATAACATCCAGTATGTTAACGAGCAGTTTGTCTCGCGTATCCACTTTTTTTCTGTGCACTTCACTCTTCATCAAACCCCGTAAACAAAAATCTAACGGGGTTAAGTCTGGAGATCTTGGTGGCCAGTTAATGGTACTGCTACGACCGATCCACCTATTAGGGAAAGTGCATAGCAATCCGTGTAGCCAAAGGAACATCCTCTAGTTGTTTTGGTAATTAATTTTGCAGAAAGTCTAGGTAATTTTGTCCTGTTATAAGATCGTCTAAAATAACGGCACCAATCAACACGTCATCGATCATTCTGAAAGATTTCCGAGATAGAGGCATTTGACTGGATACTGTAGTGGTTTGGCTTGGGCGCCCAGTATTGTCCTTCCCTCCCGCCGTACTGCGCCACTGTCTGAAGCATGTGAATCTGTGTTAAGCGTCAGTTGGCTGTTGTGACTGTTGATAGTGACATTGTTGGAGTGTTGTGAAAAATGCCGCACATCTTCACAAATGCCGAATATGCTGATATGATGTGTGTTTATGGCTTCTGCGATGGTAGTGCCACTGCTGCTGTTGAAGAATACTGTCGACGGTTTCCAGTGCGCAGAATTCCGGATCGTAGAGTGTTTTACAAGGTGTTCAATACATTGTGTGAATACGGTACGCTTCACAGTGCTCATGTTTCATCTGAACGGGCACGTAAACAAAACACGGAGGAACAGGAAAACATTCTTGATATGGTACAGCGTAGCCATACTACTAGCATGCGAAGACTTTTAGCACATATCGGTGTTTCACGAACACGTGTATGGTGAACAATGCATGAAGACGACTTATACCCATTTCACCCACAGCCTCTGCAAAATCTACACCCAGGGGACAGTGCCATGCGTCTATAATTTTGTCATTGGTTACATACTAACCGTCAATTGCTTCCGTTATTACTATTCACTGATGAAGCTATTTTCACCCGTAACGGAATCAACAAAACATGTAACTCGCATCGATGGTCTCACGAAAATCCACATGGTACTGTGGAAACAAATTTTCAAAGTCGTTTTTCTATCAATGTGTGGTGCGGTATGATCGGTGACATGTTGATTGGTCCCGTTATTTTAGCCGATCGTGTGACAGGACAAAATTACCTAGACTCTGCAAAATGAATTACCAAAACAACTAGAGGATATTCCTTTGGCTACACGGATTGCTATGTTCTTTCATCATGACGGAACCCCTTCTCATTACACCCGACATGTGATGCAACATTTCAATGACACTTTCCGTAATAGGTGGATCGGTCGTGACAGTACCATTAACTGGCCACCAAGATCTCCAGACTTAAACCCGTTAGATTTTTGTTTATGGGGTTTGGTGAAGAGTGAAGTGTACAGAAAAAAAGCGGATACACGAGACGAACTGCTCGTTAACATACTGGATGTTATCGCCTGCAAAAACGAAAGCCAAGACGTACTCAGACGAAAAACACGCCATGTATTCACACGAGTTAAAAAGTGCATTGATGTTGACGGTGGAATTTCCGAACATTTATTATAAACTGTACCAACTCTGTCACTTGAACAATAAATACCGATATTAGAAACAGCACGTACACGTAATATCTCTTTATCAACAATTTTGCGGCTGTACATTCAAATAGCTCTATCTCGGAAACCGTTCGGAATGGGACACATGGTTGCATAAACATTTTTGATTAGAATGGCCGATACTATGACCTCCCAGAATATTGAACTTTCCTCCTGGGACACCCTCTATAGTGTGTCGCGATGAGCACAGCTTTGGGTGAAACTGCGCTCGGAAGTTCCTTATTTCTGAGAATAATGTAATGGAAACAAACACATTATTAACTGCAGTGTAGGCTGCCGTTTTGCTTATGTTGTATGCCTACACATTTTTGTCTCAACTGCTACTTAAACTACCCAGAACCGAAATGCACTATGAGAGCTTCGATGTTCTCAGTGAGATGGTTTAAAAGATTATTGGTCCCTGAAATACGACACCGTTTATTTTGGTAGAAATTTACAGACTTTTTGGAGGAACATAGTTTAGTTTTTTCCAGGCTTCTACCACGAATACAGCAGGTTCTTTCGAAACTACCAGACCACAAGTGTCACATCCTAAAGTAGAGTTATTTTAGAAAAAAACAAAGTATGTGAATGAGTTTTCTTCTTCCGACGGCAATAATCCTCGATGTAATTATTAAATTCAAGGCCATAAATTGCAAGGATATAATAGGAGACATAGAAACTATTTCTGTAAGCACACTTGAACATCATTACGTAAGACAGTATACTGAAATCGTTACATTGTATGCAAATACCGAGTGAGCCGAAGGTGGTACACCTACGGCAGACGATAGGTGTACTCAGACAGTTCCTCCTCTACATTAGCACAAACATATTCCTCTTAATTAAGTTATGCAGTGTTGGAAACTGTTTCCAAGTTCCATAACTCAAATAGCC
>Ga0123352_10021305_pt1 | contig 10332 bp, 11 predicted proteins | sample TergutLab28metaG_FD_89700 | JGI IMG/M metagenome (GOLD analysis project Ga0123352, IMG submission 89700) | Labiotermes labralis P1 segment gut microbial communities from Petit-Saut dam, French Guiana - Lab288 P1 | ecosystem: Host-associated > Arthropoda: Insects > Digestive system > Gut ... | reverse complement strand
TCAGGAGATATTATGTTAGAATAAATCTATCAAATTCATTAAATAAGTGAGGGAAAATCATGAAAACAATCGGATTCATAGGTCTTGGAAAAATGGCAACTGCCATCATTTCAAGCCTTAATCAAACAGAAAACAGAATCATCGGCTCAGGACGTGATGCTGAAAAGACACGTATTCAGGCAGAAAAATTAGGCATTCATGCCATTCACTCTCACCAAGAACTAGTCGATGCCTCTGACATCATTATCCTTGCTGTCAAACCTCAAATGATCTCTACAATCCTCTCTCAAATCACTGACTCACTAACTGCAGACAAAGTCCTTGTTTCTATCGCTGCGAGCTTAACCTTGGAAGATCTCTCTGATTTAATCAAAGACAGGGAGCAACCCCTCATCCGTGTCATGCCAAATATTAATGCACAAATCGGTCAATCAACATCGGCTATGGTCTCTAATTCATTTGTCAGCCAAGAGAATCAAGACTTTGTCAAATCTATTTTCCTACAAGTCGGAACAGTCCACGACATCGCTGAAAAAGACTTCTCTGCCTTCACTGCTTTAGCTGGATCAAGCCCCGCCTATATTTATATGTTCATTGATGCACTTTCTCGTGCAGGTGTCTTACACGGTCTTCCTAAAGAAGAAGCCACTCGGATTGTGGCAGAGACTGTAAAAGCAAGTGCAGAAATGGTTTTAGAATCTGAAGAAAATCCTTGGTCACTCGTTGATAAAGTTTCCAGCCCGGCAGGTTCAACTGTTGCAGGTGTAGTTTCTCTTGAGCAAAACAAGTTCGTAGGAACTGTCATTGATGCCATTACAGCAACCATTGAAAAAGAAAAAAAGCTGAAATAATCCAGCTTTTTTCTTTATTAACGACGCAATTCAAGTGCAGCGATAAGTTCACGGTAACGTTGTACATCTTTCTTACGTAGGTAACCCAAGAGATTACGACGGTGTCCGATTTTTTTCATAAGTCCACGGTATGTTGCGTGGTCTTTTTTGTGTGTTTTGATGTGGTCATTAAGATGGTTAATGTCCCATGTCAACACAGCAATTTGAACTTCTGGAGAACCAGTGTCTCCGTCTTTACGTGCAAATTTTGCGATGATTTCTTGTTTTTTTTCTTTTGAAATTGCCATGAGTTTTTCTCCTTTAATTATGATTGCTTAATCTGAGTATGAAGCTGGCAAAGCGTCAAACCAAGAATAAGTTGTTAAAAACTACTTTTCTATCTTACTATAATAAATAAAATTTATCAAGAGCTAGATGGGGGAGTTGTTGAAGCGGGTGACGAGCTCGTGCTTGAATTATTTGTATTAGCCGCTGGGCTTGACTCACTTGCTTGATATTGATAAACCGAGATAACGATTTGTGTCGTGCGTGGATCAAACTGTGTCCCCTGTTGAGGATTAACGTTTGCCACATACCCGTCTGCCTGTTGAACTTGAGTTTGTTGATAAATGACTGTGATATTGCTCTCAGGAACGCCAAGGTTAATCAACTGATTTTTCAAATCAGCAAGTTTCATGATACTGTTTGTTCCACTAGTGTATGTCGGCATAGTCACTTGACTGTCTGCAGGGCCTGTTGAAACTTCAAATACAATTTGAGCACTTCCGTTAAGGTCGAAATATTGCCCTTTACCGGGAGTTTGGTTAAGAATGGTACCCGCAGGTTGTGAGCTTTGAACATCTTTCTTAGTAATTTGATTATTAGAGACATTTTGGTTGACAATCAAATCATCTACAGCATCTTTGTACATTTGCCCTACATAATCAGGCATCTTAATTGGGTTAGCCCCTTGAGATACAACGATATTGACACTTGTTCCTTCTTTTGTCGTACTATTTTGCTGTGGATCAGTGGAAATGACGTTATTAGTAGCCACAGTTGAATTTTGCTCATAGTCAATTTTCCCGACTTTAAGATGAGCATCCTTAATTTTTGCTTCTGCTTGTGTCAATGTCATTCCTGTTACATTAGGCATTTTGACATTACTTGGAGACACGATGAGGTAGGCTAGAAAACCTACAAGGAGCAATCCTAGAATAATCAAAGTGGCAATGAGCCCTCTTCGTTTCTTTTTCTTAGGTTGATTAGTTTCATTCTTTGGTTCAGCTTCATCTGTAAAGACGGGTTTGATTAGATTTTTCGTGTCATGCGGATCAATCAATTGTTTCTGCATGACTTGTGTGATGTTTTTATCTTTATCAAAGATAACTTTTTGTTCACCCCTGCGATCAAGGCTTAAAGCAGTTCCAATATCACGAAGCATTTCATTAATGTCTGCATACCGATACCTGACATCTTTTGCAGTTGCTTTTATAGAAACATTTTCAAGTGCTTGGGGAACATTTTTATTAATGTTAATAATACTTGGTAAATTTTCTTGGAAGTGTTTAAGTGCAATGGCTACAGCAGAATCTCCATCAAAAGGAATTTGACCTGTCAGGAGTTCAAATAATATAATCCCAATCGCATAGATATCTGACTGTACAGTTGCATCAGCTCCACGAGCTTGCTCAGGCGAGAGATAATGTACAGAGCCAAACATGGTGTTCGTTTGTGTGAGACTGGCTTCAGTCAATGCCTTTGCAATACCAAAGTCTGTGATTTTAACCGTTCCATCTGCGACAATCAACACATTCTGTGGCTTCAAATCTCGATGAATGATTCCTTTTGAATGTGCAGCCTGCATACCAGCTAAAATTTGAGTAGTAATTGAAACTGCTTCTTCATTACTCAGCGGTGCATGTTCTTTAATGTACTGCTTTAAGGTCAAGCCATCCACAAATTCCATGACGATATATTGTTGATTTTCATACTCTCCAACATCCGAAATAGAAACGATATTGGGATGAGAGATTTCTGACATTGAATAGGCTTCACGCTGGAAACGAGCAATTGCAATCGCATCGTTTTCAAAGTTAGAACGCAAAACTTTAATGGCTACAGGTCGATCACCGAGGAAGGTATCCTCCCCACGATAGACATTGGCCATTCCTCCACGCCCTATATCTCCAACGATTTTATAACGTTCGGCAAAGATTTTTCCCATTTGGATCATAAGTTCACCTCCCCGTTATCATCTGGAGTCTCCGGTTGAGATTGAACAGGACCATCAAAATGAACCAAGACAACTGTAATATTATCTTTCCCACCTTGTTCATTAGCTCTATCAATTAATGTTTGTGTCTTTTCCTCAATGGTCTGATCTGATGAAATAATTTCAAAAATTTCATCATCAGAAAGCATATTAGTCAAACCATCTGAATTCATTAAAATATAGTCCCCTTCTTGAATATCAAGGGTATTTATATCTGCCGTTACTTCTGCCGTTTGTCCAAGCGAGCGGGTAATGATATTTTTATTGGGATGTGTGTCTGCTTCTTCTGCAGTAATTTGACCTGCACTCAGCAGTTCTTGAACTAAGGAATGATCTGTAGTAATTTGACTGAGCTTGCCCTCACGCAAAAGATACGTACGACTATCCCCAACGTGTGCTGTAATTAGATTTTTTCCATGTACAGCGACAGCTTCGATGGTTGTCCCCATTCCTTTGTATTCTTCTAATTTCCCGAGGCTAGAAATATTCTCATTTTCATTTCTGATTTGATTGCGTAACCAAACTTCTATTGTTTCAATAGATGTTGTCTCATCAAAAAATGACTCTTCCCAGAATTTTCCCAAGTCTTCAACCGTGAGTTTGCTGGCAATGTTTCCTGCCTTATGTCCACCCATACCATCTGCAAGTAAAAACAAACGGTAACCTGCACGATTGATAAATGTAAAAGCGTAATCTTGATTGGTCTCACGTTTAGCACCAATATCAGATAAAATACTAAATTCCACTTTTTCTCCTTTAGCTTGTTATTTAAGCTTTTTTCTAAATTTAGCAATGAAAAATCCATCTGTATCTTCCATTTCTGGAGTGATAAAAATACATCCATCTTTTATAATCAAAGGATTGTCATGCTTAATTTCTACCTGTTCGAAATTTGGATGAGTTGTTAAGAATTTTTTGACTACATCAAAATTTTCCTCATCAAAAATTGTACAGGTACTGTATACCATTATACCATTTTCTTTGAGAGTTTTCGAGGCACTTGACAATATATCTAATTGGATTGCTTGCAAGTCATCAAAATCTCTTGCTTCCTTGCGATAACGGATATCTGGTTTACGCCGAATCAGACCTATTCCTGAGCAAGGAGCATCTACTAATACTCGGTCAAATTTCTCTGAACCAAATTCATTTTCTAAATCTCTGGCATCTGCAATGACGGTCTTTACTTTATCTGCAACTTTCTGACGCACTGCATTTTCTTTGATCAACTCTATCTTATGCTCATATAAATCGCAGGCTGTGACTTGCCCTTTTGTGAGTAAGCTTGCAATGTGTGTTGTCTTTCCTCCCGGAGCCGCACAAGCGTCTAGGACAGATTCTTCTCCTGTCAATTCTAGTTGAGGAGCAACCAGTTGGCTGGTCTCATCTTGAATAACAATCAGCCCGTCTTTGAAAGACTCAGTTTGAGCAAAATTTCCGTGAGATGTTGTCAGTCCAACAGGTGAAAGCTTAGATTTTTCTAGTTGTGGGAAAAATTCTTGTATCTTTTCAATGCTTGTCAGGTGAGTGTTGACACGTAAACTTGCCTTGCTTTCTATTTCTAGACTCTCTAATATTTCTCCCGTTCGCTTGCCACCAAATTGCTTAACCATCTTATCCAAGAGAAGTTTAGGCATAGAATATTTGATTTCCCACGTCTTGGGTTCTTTATTTTGAGCATCTGAACGCATGAAATTACGTAAGACAGCATTAATGAAATTCCCTGCTTGTTGTCCATCCTTGCGTTTAGCAATTTTAACCGCTTCGTCAACCGCTGCTGATGTAGGCACTTTATCCATGAAAACAATCTGATAAATGGTCATCATGAGTAGCATCTTGGCCCATGGCTTAGGTTCTTTTTTGAAAAAATCTTCCAAATACCATGCCAACAAATCATGTTTAGACACTACCCCATAGACCAAGGCAGTTACAAAGTTACGATCTAAATCTGATAATTCTGAATCTCGTAAATTTCTATCTAACGATATATTGGCATAAGCATCATTTCCAAAAATATCATTCAATATATTGAGTGCGACCTGTCGTGCATTATTTCCCAAGGCTGTCTCCTACTTTTATCTTCTGACCTAAACCATTAAGAAAGCTAACAATATCCATTTTGGGCTTTCCTGCGGGTTGAACAACGAGTAATTCAATCGCTCCATTCCCAGTTCCTATAATCAGGGATTTTTTAGTTTTTTCAAGCACCTGACCTGCTTGACCTAAACCTTCAACTTCTTTTACTTGATAAATTTTCAAGCGTTCTTTGTTCCATGTGGTATGAGTCACTGGCCAAGGATTCATCCCTCGCACTTGATTGAAAATCTGACGAGCGGATTTGTTCCAATCAATGATTTCCTCTTCAGGAGCAATGTTGGGGCTAAAAGTAGCTTGTGATTCATCTTGTGCTTTGACTTGGATATTTCCAGCCACATAATCAGGCAAAACTTTCAAAAGCAAATCACACCCAAGAATCGCTATTTTATCAAATAAAGTACCTACATTATCTTCATCAAGTATAGGAATAGAGTCTTGTGCAATCATCGCTCCTGCGTCCATTTGCTTGACCATTTCCATGATGGTTACCCCTATTTGATTGTCGCCATTGATGAGGGCATAATGAATAGGAGCTCCACCCCGATATTTAGGGAGTAGAGAAGCATGAACATTGACTGCAAAACCAACTGCATTCAATAACTTTTCAGGCAGAAACTGACCAAAGGCTGCCGTAACAATTCCGTCTGCTCCTAAAGAAATAATTTCCTCTAATTCAGCACTTCCAGATAGTTTTTCAGGTTGAATAACTTTCAAACCTGATTCAACAGCTAATGCCTTGACTGGTGTTTGTCGTAGTTCATGTTTACGTCCTACTTTCCTATCTGGTTGTGTGACAACGGCTAAAATTTCATACTGTTCCTTATTATCCAGTAAGCCTTGTAAGACTGTAGCTGAAAAATCCGGTGTTCCCATAAAGATGAGTTTTATCATATCTAACCCCTTTCTTCTTACCTTTCATTATAACTTATAAAAAAACAAAAAGCGATGATGTCGCCATTTATTTTTTATCAAATGAATATATCCATGTGTTTTTTGCTCCAGATTTGAGAAGCTTTTGACTGATGGTGATAGCTGATTTCTCATCTGCTGCTAAAGCAATCATAACCCCACCAAGACCTGAACCTGTGAGCTTAGCACCCTTAGCTCCTTGTTCAAGAGCAATATTAACGAGTGCATCGAGCTTAGGATGAGAAACACCAAGATTAGAGAGCACTTTGTGTGCACGAGTCATTACTGATCCCAATTTTTCCACATTGTCCTCTATCATATGACTTTTTGACTTTTCAGATAATTGACCCAATTCAAGCATTTTTGAGTGTGTTGCTGATTTTTCTTCTTTGAATTTCTCTTGAACGATGCCAATAGCCTTACTCGTTAAACCATATATTCCTGAATCTCCAATGACCAAATAACCGGACAGCTGAGAGGGGACACTTTCTGGCTCTTGCCCCTTAATAAACCATAGCGGACCCATAGAATTGACCGTTGCCGTATCAATCCCCGAAGATTTACCATGGGTAATATTCTCTGAGAAGTCCGTGAAATACTTGAGCTCTTGCTGAGATAATTCTACCTTGAACATATCGAAGAAAGCTCGTGTGATGGACGTAGCAAGAGCCGCAGAAGCTCCTAATCCACGTCCTAAAGGGATATTAGATTCAATTTCTAATGAGAATGGCATGGATTTGGCTTGAAATTTTTCTAAAAGCTTCAAAATTAGCTGACGAATACCTTGAAATTCGTCTCCCAATAAATCTAATCTTCGACGAAATTCATTATTTTCAATATATTGTCCGTATCTTGTTTCTGAAATGGTAATTGTTGTTTTTAATATTTTGACAGGTAAAGCGATCGCTGGTTGATTATAAACCACGGAATGCTCTCCAATAAGGATGAGTTTCCCATGCGCACTTCCTATGCCTATTTTATTGTTTGTCATCGTTACATGAATAGATCTTTCGACCTTACCTCCGTGTTTCTGACTTGATAAGATAAATGTTCTACCTGCTCATTTTATAAAAAATGAAACTGATAATCAAGTTTTGTTATAGATTAATTATTACAAGAAATGCAAACTCTACACTCCATGATATTGATTGTATAAGTCTTGTCTGATCAAGCCTCGCTCTTTGGCTACTTGCTTGATGGCTACATTTGGTTTTAGACCCTCAGTAACTAATTTTTCTATTTCTTCTAAAGGAGTTGATTCTATATCTTCATGAACAGGTTCATGCCCTTCACTCCCCGATACAATAATCAAGCATTCTCCTTTTATGGCTGATTCATCCAAACTTTCTAGTACCTGTGAGATAGGGCCTCGTCGATATTCTTCGTAAATTTTTGTTAATTCACGAACCAAGGCAACTGATCGGTTCCCATAAATTTCCTGCATATTTTTCAGTGTGTCTGACACACGATGAGGCGATTCATAGAAGATTTGCGTTTCTGGATAATTTATTTTAGATTGGAAAAATTCTTTTTGCTGTCCTTTTTTACGAGGAAGAAAACCATAAAATATATGGGGCTGTGGAGCAAGCCCCGAGGCAATCAAAGCCGTAATCCCTGCAGATGCTCCCGGTAAAGCTACCACATCAATATTTTGTGCAATCGCTTCACAAACCAAATCATGCCCCGGATCAGAAATGCTAGGCATTCCTGCATCTGAAACCTGTGCAATAGATTTCCCAGATTGTAGAAATTCAATTAATTTGGGGATTTTCTCCTGAGAATTATGTTCATGGAAGGACTCTTGAGAGACTTTAATGTCAAAGTGATTCAAAAGCTTTTGTGTATTTCTTGTATCTTCACTAGCAATCAAATCTACTGTCTTGAGCGTCTCCAAGGCACGCAAAGTCATATCTTGCATATTCCCAATAGGAGTTGGGACAAGATAGAGTTTACCCAGAGATTGCTCCCCCTTAAAAGAACGCTGAATTATCATTGATAAAGTACTCCTGTACAGAAAGCACATGGTTCTTCGTTTTCACGTCTTTGCCCATAAGACACATGACACACATGAAATCCTTCATTGTATAAATCCAATAAAGTAGAATTGGGCTCTTTTTTACCGTCTTCATCTAAAAGTCCCAAGCGTTCTCGTAATTTTTCATTTTCCATGCGAATACTTGCATTTTCTGTCAGAGTCTGATCAAACGACTGCTTAATTAAAGACAGTTGTGCCATTGTATCTGACAAGGAAGACTCTAAATCTTCGATTTTTTTGAAAATTTCTTTTTTTTCAATCATTTAAGCCTTTCCTATTTCTACTAGATTAAATTCTGTGATGCTGTCTTCTAATTTGATTTTTACGGTTAAAGAGAGAATGTTCATTCCTATTACCTTACCTATACCTAGACTGGTTTCCACCATTGTCCCATAATCAGGGAAATCTTTTTGAGCTTGACGGTAAAATTCATCTTCATAGCTGAGACAACACATGAGGCGACCGCAGAGTCCGTTCAATTTGTTTTGCTTGAATGACAAGTTTTGATTCTTCGCCATTTTTATGGATACTGTCGGAAATTCATAAAGGAAGGTGGAACAGCAGAGCGGACGACCGCAGGGACCTATCCCTCCCTGCACTTTTGCGGCATCTCGACTGCCAATCTGACGAAGTTCAATACGCACATGGAAGGTCTCTGCCATTTTTTTAAGCAATTCTCGGAAATCCACTCGATGCTCCGCTGTAAATGAAAGAAAGAGTTGAGTTTTTTCAAGATTATAGGTCGCTTCAATAATCTTCATTTCTAGTCCAAGCTGATTGACCAATTCTCGACTCTGCCATTTGGCTTGAGCAGACGACGATTGAAGTTCATTAACCATTGACTCATCTTCAGCTGTAACTGGACGTTCAATGATAAAATCGGTCTCCATCTGATTTTCAATAGATTTAATAACATGTCCTAAAAAGCTACTCTTTCCTGATGTGACAATCACTTGATCCATTGGTTGATAGGTTTCAGAGCTTTGAGCAAATACATTGGCTTGCCCCTGCTGAAATTTTATCTCATAAATCATTTTCATTCCCCTTACAATACAATATACTCTAAACAAGAGATAAAGCGTACATTACTCTTCCACATTTTTATTGCCTTAAATGTTTTTTCGATTTCATTTATTAAACGGTCTTGATTAAACAAGATTAATAATACTTCTAAAGCAAAGCTTTGTTTTTCCTTATCGTCAAAGAAATCCGCACATTGAGTAAGATAGAGATAAGCCTCTCTTGGATTTGTCTTTATCAAATCAAGTAATTTCTCAAGTTTATTCATTCCTTCTTGAAACCATGAGGCCAATCCTATATTCATCAACTGCTGAGGAGAGCCACTTAGTTGACTCAGAAGTTCTGCCTGACTTTTCAAAAGCCCATTGGTTTCCAAGAAATTTTGGACATAATGGATATTTTTAGGAAAGTTGACCACCTGTGTTCGTGACTTAATGGTGGGCAAGACCATATTTTCATTGTCTGTTAATAGGAAAATATAGGTTTTTCCTTCTGGCTCCTCAATCGACTTGAGCAAGCTATTGGCTGCATTCGTGTGCATTTTCTCTGCTTGTTCAATGATGATAACTTTAGCTGAATTTTCATAGCCTGATTGATTGAAAACTTCCGACAGCTCACGAATTTGAGCTGTTTTTATGGTCTGACCGTCAGGTTTGATGATGTGTAAATCTACAAACTCCTGTGATTCTACTAATCGACAGGCACGACAGACCTTACAGGCTTGATGATTGATGGGCTGTTCACAGAAGATCGATTGCGACAGCCAAAGAGCAAGTTCAAAAGAGCCAAATCCACCCGTGAAAAGATAGGCATGACTTAATTTCTCATTCTCTAAAATATGTCCAAAATTTTCCACGACTTGTGGCTGAATCTCTTCTATCTTCATCTTCTTCTCAATTATTAGTTCGCAAATTCATTAGGGAAACGTTCTTTTATTGCTTTGATTGTGTCTTCTACTACGCTTTCTAGGTCTTGTGAAGCATCAATTTGCACAAATCGCTCTGCCTCGTTTTTGACGATTTCAAGATAGCCTTGTCGGACTTTTCTGTGCATTTCTTCCTTTTCTAAGTCCAAGCGATTGATTTCGTCTTGACGATTCTTCATGACACGCTCCAAAGCCACATCCGTGTCAATGTCAAAATAAAGTGTCAAATCAGGTTTCAAAC
>Ga0123352_10021301_pt1 | contig 10333 bp, 11 predicted proteins | sample TergutLab28metaG_FD_89700 | JGI IMG/M metagenome (GOLD analysis project Ga0123352, IMG submission 89700) | Labiotermes labralis P1 segment gut microbial communities from Petit-Saut dam, French Guiana - Lab288 P1 | ecosystem: Host-associated > Arthropoda: Insects > Digestive system > Gut ... | reverse complement strand
CCTTTGTTAATTTGTGAAATAAATCGTTGTTTGTTTTCAAGAATTTGATAAGAATACGCATCAAATGTTCGCTCAGTGACATAGGTGCAGATTTCGATTTCATCATTCTCGTTGCCTTGACGAATGCCTCGTCCTTCGCGTTGTTCCATGTCAGACGGACGATAGGGAGTATCAAGATGATGAATGGCAACCAATTTATTTTGCACATTTGTTCCTGCTCCGCACTTTTCTGTGCTGCCTATTAAAATTCTTACTTTTCCGGAACGCACATTATCAAACAGAATTTGTTTTGCAGTATCAGTGTTAGCATCATGAATAAACGCAATTTCATTTTCTGGAACACCCATCTTAACAAGCACATATTTAAAGTGATTATAAACATCAAAATCCCTACGAGGGTCATAATCCTTAAATGCGCATTTCGGAGTAGAGAGGTCACAAAAGACTAGTTGCGTTCTTCTGGTATCAATAGTTTCATTCCAAATCATGAATACTTCTCTTGCACAAATATTTACTTTGTTTTCATTGTGGTCTAAAGCCGACGGGTCAAAGCACCTTGGATCTAATGCCACCTTCTTTCCGTCGCTTGTTATTTTAAGCATATTATCTTCTTCTGGACTAACAAGTTTTGCGTTAATCTTTTCAGCACGCTCTGTTATTACATCGTTCAATCTCAAAACCTCGTCAGTTGGCTTCACTGCAATGACGCGTCTAACTGCATGGGGAACAGGGAGATTAAGCATATCCGCTGTTTTAACATCGGCAAACTTGCGATACATTTTCAGCATTTCGGGTAAGTTCACAAATTTAGCAAATCTTGTTTTGGTTCGGTAGCCTTGACCGCTGGGGCTAAGTTCCAATGCTGTCACAGTGTCACCGAATACTGCCGCCCAATCGTCAAAAAACATTAGTCCTGCATCCCGTAAATCTTGTTTAGCCAAATAACTTTGCATTGTATACATCTCGACCATCGAATTACTAATAGGTGTTCCTGTTGCAAAAACGATACCTTTCTGCCCGTTATGAAGTTCCGTAATATAGTCAATTTTCATATCAAGGTCAGTTGCTCGCTTGCTCATCGCTATCGAAATCCCTGCAACATTGTTCATCTTGGTAAATATAAATTTATTCTTAAATTTGTGTGCTTCGTCAACAAATAGATAATCAACTCCAAGTTCCTCGAATTTGATGAGAGAGTCTTTTTTGCCGTTGGATAAAGCCTCCAACGCCGTCTTTTTGTTTTTCAACACTCTTTGAAGATTTTTGACAGTGATGCGTTTACTGTAGTCCTTTTTCATCTCCAAAAGTGCATCTTCAATGTTGTCAATTTCTTCTTGGATTTTACGCTCCTGTCGTTCTTGTGAAATAGGCAATCGCTCAAATGAAGACATAGCGATAACAACTGCATCCCAATCGCCTGTGGCAATACGGGAAACGAATTTAAGACGATTTTCTTTTTCAAAGTCTTTTTTCGTTGCAATCAATAAATTTGCATTTGGATATAAAAGTCTGAACTCGTGCGCCCATTGCAGCACCAAATGATTAGGAACAACTATCATAGGTTTTTGTGCTAATTTTAATTGCCTTAATTTCATCGCAGTTGCTGCAACCTCAAAGGTTTTGCCTGCACCAACTACATGGTGGAGTAGGGTATTGCCGGAGGTTATAATCCTCTCAACAGCATCTTTTTGATACGATTTCAACTCAATGTTCGGATTCATCTCCGGGAAGTCAAGATAACTGCCGTTATATTGCGGAAGCACTAGATTATTAAACTTTTCGTTATATATCGCAACTAACTCTGCCCGGCGATTAGGTTCATCAAAAATCCACTGTTTAAATTCCTCTTGCAATATGCGGAGTTTTTCTCTTGCCGCAATGGTTTCGGATTTATTAAGCACTCGTTTATCATTTCCGTTAGCGTCCTTAAAAGTGTCATAAACGGACGGTGTTTGAAGATTAAGGGCATATTCAAAAACACGATAGCCGTGAACTCGTTTTGTGCCGTAACTTTCTGTTGCTTGAAAGTTGCGAAACGAAGGACTTTTTACTTTCCATTCAGCTGTGAATTTATTGAACTCAACCGAAACATTGTCCTCATCATATTTTGCAACCTTGAATTTCTCCAAAATGAATAGACGATAGATTTCGGGGCGAATCCACGGCACTCCAACACGGACACATATTTCTGATGCAGTAAGGGGATTGGGCTGCACTTTTTTTAATGCCTCAACATTTCTTTGAAATTCAGGGTGGATTTCGGATATGCTCATCGCAAGTTTTAATTTTTGCACTACATTGCCCGACAAATATTCTGATGCAGTTTCCCAGCCGCTGTGACTGTCGGAGAAATCGCAACTAGCGGGGTTACGAAAGATTTGTCCGTCAAGTTCGGATATAATCGTGTCATAACTTTTGTCTGTTAGTTTCTCAATAATATCTAAATCCACTTTGCCTGTTTCGTTTTTGCTTATGTATAACGCTTCAAGTGCAGTGTCCGCTTTATCTGGTCGGGTGTATTTGCGAATAGTGCGTTTAGAGAAAATATCTGTTTTCTTAGCAGTGCCTGCAACTTCGTCATAAATTTCTAATGATAAAAGTAGGGTATAGTCTGCATCGCTTCGAAACAACCTTCGATTGCTTGTGTGGTTGATTGCACCATACAAACCTTTGAATCGGTCATATAAAATATTCAATTTTTGTTGAGCAGCCACGAGTATGTCATCCGAACAATTTTGAATTTGAATATCTAAAATATGTCTCACGGTTTCGCGCAACTCTATCATCGCCATCATCTTTTGCATGTTAGCAGGGGATAGACTTACTTGCAAAAGTAATTCGTCAGTTCGTTGATAGATTATGCCGTCAATTACTGCATGGCAGTAATTTTTAATATCATAATCGTCCGCAAGCAGTTTCGGTTCTTTTTGAGTGTTGTCAGCTGATTTCTCATAGATATTTTTTGGTAAATTTTCTATTGCATCTGAAAGGACAGTTGCTAAATCCCGTCCATCACTCTCACAAGTTGTTTCATCATCGCCGCCATACATGGATTTTCCCTTGACCATTTTGCCGAGTATCATTTCGGGGTGTCGGACAAAATATTTGTTTATAAGGATTCCGTCAGCGTTTGTGTCTACACTAATCCAATCAGTTTTTGACAAAGCCGTCGGCGTTAGTCGTGAAACAGACGGCTTCTGGAAGAATAGAATATCTGAAGTAACTTCTGTGTTAGCACAATCTTTAAACGCTGTGTTAGGAAGTCGGATTGCACCAATAAGTTTCGCTCGTTCAGCAAATAGGCTTCTTGCATAATTACTAGCCTTGTCCATCGTTCCTTTGCTGGTTATGATGGCGGCGATACCGCCGGCACGCAGTTTATCTAAACTTTTGAGTGTGAAGTAATCATGGATAAAAAGATTATATTTCTCATAATCCTTGTCATAAACTTTAAACGAACCGAAGGGAACATTGGCAACCACACAGTCGAAAAAGCCGTTAGGGAAGTTTGTGTTTTCAAAACCTGTTATTTTAATTTTTGATTGAGGATATAGGTATTTCGCAATTGTTCCTGTGATACGGTCAACCTCAACGCCATACATATTCACATTCCATTCTGACGGAAGTAAGCCAATGAAATTACCGATGCCCATCGCAGGTTCAAGTATTGTGCCGCCGTCAAAGCCTAATCTTTTTAAGCCTGCATAAATGCCGTCAATAATAGTAGGTGATGTGTAAAACGCACTTAGCACAGATTCATTTGCTGATTTATATTCTTCTTGAGAAAGTAGACTTTTAAGTTCGTTATGCTCATCGTGCCAATTTTCGTTTTGCTCATCAAACACTTGTGAAAGTCCGCCCCAGCCAGCATACTTTGCCAAAACATCCTGCTGCTCTTTTGTGGCAGTCGCTCCTGACGCCTCTAGTTCCAATATCGTTTTAATTGCGGTAATATTGTTACGAAATCTTGTTTTTGCACCTTCCTTGATTATTTGTCCGTTTAGACGATAGTTTTCAACTGGTGGGGGAATATCTCGATTTGCCAGCAGTTTAGCTTGCATAGCAAGGTCAAGAAAAACAAACATCAAGAATGGATTTTGTAGTTGACAATTTTGCATTGTTTTCTCCTTGTGGTAGACTTGCTCTGCGATTGTCTGTGGCACAATTAGCAAAATCTTTTTCGCCCAAAAACGCTCGCTTTTCTTGTCAATACTTCTAGTATTGACTGCGAAAATCGAACATTTTTGTTCTGAAAAATCTTCTTGCTATTTGACCACATCTAATCTTGAACAAGTCTTAATGAGAAAAGGACGAATTAATTTATCCGTCCTTTCATCGTTCATCGTATTTTTATAGTTTATGACCTTTTGTTTCGGTCGGGAATGTATATCTTATTTTCAACTTTAACGGCACGATAGTTAACACCGTTGTGTTCATGTGCAGTGTAATCAGGCTTGCCGATTTGGCTTGCGTGCAAGATGAGTTTATCTGTAATTTTTTCGGTTTTTGTGATGTTGCCGTCAAGGAAAGCTGATTCTTTTGACACTTCCAAAATTTGAAAACCTTTGTTTAGTATGAATGAACTAAACTGCCAAAGCATGTCGAACATTCCATGACTGTCCATGATGACCGAGATATCCTCAGTAGGGTGATATGCCGTTACTCTAAAATATTGTGTGTTCATAATTTTTTTCTCCTTTGCGACCTATGCCGCAGGTATCACTGATACCATTTTTTTAATAGTTCTGTTTGCGTGGGAAAGCCAAGTTTTATTGATAAAATTAGCAACGGCTTCATCGGGTTTTGAATGGTTAGAGCCGTAACTTTGCAGTATTCTTTTTTGCTTGAGTGAGTATTCAACCGTCACAAACGGAACATCAAGTTCACTGTTGTTACGAACAAAGAAGATGAGAGTTTCCTCTCGCACCATCTTTTGGTCATAACCCATCTTGCCAACGCAATGAGATAACTCTTCGCCCTCACGCATTAATTCCGCCGGAGATGTCGCAATAACAACTGCATAGTTACCTTGAAGTTTTTGCAGTGCCATATATTTCTCGGCAACGACGGCGAATTGAGCATAAAACTCCGCTCGTTTTTCTTCGTCATCTTTTGCTTTTTTTGAGTGATATTCATCAATCCTAATATCGTGCCAATGCTTGAAATTATGCGGATAACGGTTTTTCGGCAGATTCATATCCAAACCGAGATGGTTACAAGCGTTAAGATAATCAAGATAACTTCGCATTCCAATGTTTTGCGCATCAACATATGAAAAGAACCGTTCAAGTTCTTTACCTTTGAACAGTTCTCTAATCGGCTTTAAGTTGCTATCTTGTGATAATCCTTTTTTACGCACATTTAATTTCTGCGTTTGTTCAAGTGATTTTCCGCTTTTATATGCCTCTAAAATTGTTGTCACATAATAATATTTGAAAGTGAATTCATTCCGATTTTTGACTAGCCACTGGCAAAACTTTTTGTCTTTTTCAATGCGTCTCAAAACCATAACACTATCGTGAAATTGATGCAAACCTAGTTTCATGAGATATTCAACTTGTGGAAAACGATTATACAGTTTTAAGTATTCAATGATACACTTCCCCCTAAAACGCTGATAAGCACTGTAACGGTATTCGGGAAATTTTGAGATAAACTCCCAATTCACTATCGTAGTCCACGGGTTGTAATATTTACTGTTAGCATTATGCCATCTGCCGTCCTCGAACCACTTGCTGTAATTTTGCAAGCCATCCGCATACCAACCGACGCGGAGACCCATGCTGCCCATATATCCATACTCCATATCCTTAACGCAGCACTTATCTGAACGGACACCATGAGCGGCAACCTGCTTGCAATACCATTTCTTTTTGTGGTTTTTAACGGCAACCGTTATTTTTACAAGTTCTTTCTTAATGGAAGTGAGGTAAGCGTAAAACCGCACCGGTCCTTTTTGCCAGGGGCATTCTTTTTTGTCTTGTGCCTGTATGCGGGTGATAATGTATTTAGGAATAGGTCGAATGTTTTTTGCGTTCATAATCACCTCGCAATGAGCATATCGCCGAATATGTTTTTCAGCACGCTCAAAATAGAACAGTCCTTAGTTGTCGGTGTTATTTTGTGAACAACGCCGTCTTCATCAACCATAATGTTTTCATCAAGCATCTTCGATGCTTTTGTCGGGTAGGTGGGGCAGTTTTGGCGATTGTTCTCAGTTTCAATAATTTCCGATTTCGATTCGTTCTTAGCTTTGTTACTTTCTTCTTCGTGTATCTCATCAAGAATTTCTGTAATTTCAGCGTCACTAAATGAATCAAAATCTTCTTCAACAGACTTCGTCGGTTCAACGCACTCAACCTGATTTGCCTGCGGCGGCTCGCCGCTATTAATTAAGTCGAACATTGATGGCTTTGAAATGGTCGGAGAGGTTACAGACGGTTTTGTCACTGGCTTGATTGTTGATATTTTTTGCGGTTTGTATTCTGTGCCGTCCTCGTTATATAGCGTGCCTTCAATGCTATCTTCTTCAAAGTAATGGATAGCCCAATTAAATACTGTTGTATGGTCAACGCACGCAAATCGTGCCCCTTGCTCGGCTTGTTTTTTCGCTTCTTCACAAGCATAGTTCATAAACGAAGAAAGGTCTTTTTTAGACAAAAGCGTTTTGCCGTCTTTTTCGATGCGGACGCCGTTATTGATTTTGTCAGCCAAAACCTCGCTTACATTGTTCTCTAGGTAATCTTTCAAGATTACAAATTCTGTTGTTGTTGCACTTAAATTTAATGCAGTCATTTTTAATATACCTCCAATTTTGTTTTTGTTATTTGTTTTTTTAGTAGTTTGATTTTAAATGAATTTTGTTTTTGATAAAAGAGTCAAAGACTCACAAAAGGGTCGAAGACCCTCTTAAAGTAGTTTTTATTTATAATTTTCTTGATATATTTTCTATTTTTGCCATCAGCATCTTCTGTGCCAAAAATATTATCCTCGCCCTGTTGTTTTATATAGTTAATAAACTCGTCCAACTTATATTCAACATTGCTGTCCAAGTATAATCCATTTCCATAAAGATACACCCTATACATAGTCATAATGAAATCGGCTTTTTCCTCTATAAAATGTTTATTGTCCATTCCATCTTTTCTAAGGCGTTCTTCTCTAACGAGTTTTGCAAGTTTGTAAAAATCGTCCGTCTTTGCAATTTGAGTTTCGTAAAATCTTGCCACAGCAATATTTTTTTTATTTTTGCACGCTGGATAACCCGAACAGCCCCAAAACTCTCCTCTGATTGAATTTCTTAAAATTAAATTTTCTCCGCATTGTTCGCAAATCATTGCTCAATCCTCCTAAAAATATCGTCAACGAAATATTGACATGTGAAAAAATTAAAAAGGGCATGACACCTCACGCCCTTGTAATCTACAATATAATCGTTATCGCCACATTTCTCAAGAACGGTTATCTCGTCCTCTTTGCCGTCCAGACTGTGTATCCGTCCTATAGTTTTAATGTTCATCATTATTATTTTCCTCCTTTGCGTCTATGACGCTTGATTTTAAATTTTATTCTTCGCCAATTGCTTCATCGAAGTTAAGTGTTTGATATTCGTGAATATTGAAAAAATTATCATTACCTAGTGAATAAGCAATATCTTGTGTTAATTGATTTATTTCTTCGAGTGATTTTCCATGTAATTGTTCTTTAGTTATTTTCAGCTCTTCAATATTTACGATATATTCTACTACTTCTTCTAAACATGAAAAGTATTCGATTTCATACTTGTCATTTATGCAATAGTAGAGATAATATTTGTCAAAATAAAATAGGTTGTCTGGATCATAGTTAACATAAATTCCCCAACCACATTCTTCTGCTGTATAGGCAATATATATCTCGTCTGGAAAGTGTTTTTGAATTATGAGCCACCACATTTTTACCATCGGAGCCCATGCTGTTTCTGTGTTAAAGCAAAAATATGAATAGCTGCTTGTTTCATAAATCTCCCAGTCAGGCGGGTCAGTTATGCTTCCGCGACATCTTGGGCTGTTTTCAATTTCAGTGTTAAATTCAGGGGCGAGCAATGTATTAACAAAATCTCCTAGCCATCCATTGCCGAAATCATTTCTTATAGTTTCGCCGGAATTATATACATCTGTCAATTTGTTTTTGAAATCAACTAGTTTTTCTTCGTTTTTAGAATAGAAAAACATTGTTGTTGAACACCAATTTGGCATAATTATTTGCCCTCCTTGTATTGGTCCAAATATTCTTTGTAATCGGTAGTATGTTCAAGCACCTGCATAATTTCAGGCATAATCTGCTCTTTGGTCTTGCCGACACAAGCCAAAGTCAAAAGGTTAGTGTTTGCTCCGAACAACCGCCTAAACGCATAGTCCGTGAGTTTCATAATGTCCGCATTACGATGCTCGCTCGTGTAGTTGATGCAATGGATTGCTGTTAATATCGGTTGTATTTCTTTAGTATTTCTCATTTTTTTAATCCTCCGTTTAATACGAATTTGATAAAATCTGCATGACATTTCTCCGGTGCACACCAGCAGAACAAATGCAGTCTTCCATGTTTTTTATGTAACCGATAAAGCCGAGCAAGTTCTAATAATTGCGGACTATTTCTGTCGCGTAATATTGGCTCTAACCAATCTGCATATTTTTTGCAAACAGCATCTCTATCGCCATGAGTTCCGATATGAAACGGATTCCCAAGCGGCGACGGTCTGCAAACCTTAACATAGTAGGATAGGGAACTATCAAACTTTTCTTGTTTTAATGAATGAATTTCTATCATTTTAGTTGTCCTCCTTTGCGTCATTGACGCCTTTGCCTTTAAGACATTGTTTTTTCTTAAACAACTGTTCGGTTATTTCGTTAATTTTATCAAGACTTTGACTAGAACAAAGATATAGCATATATGCAAGTTCCGTTTGCGTAACTCCATTTTTTGCAATATCAAACATCTTTTGATATTGCTCAATTGAACCGCAAGTAAATAACTGTTCTTTGTTACAAAGCATATAAAGTTCAAACCCGTCAATTTTATTCTTTTGATTTTCATCGAACTCACGGATAATCTGAATACTATCAACGGAACTATCTTTCAAGCACCAGTCCTCTTCAATATCCTCGTTACTTTCACCGATTCTAACTTTTTGGTAATCGTCGATTACGGATAAGCGTTCCTCAATAAAGTCCAACTCCTCATAAAAGTCATCATTCATATTGGTATACCACTTAATCCAATCCCAGCCGAAATACGCATATTCTTTGCTGTTACTACTCGTGCGAACCTCTTCACGGTCAAGATAATTAAAGTAACTACCATCGCCGTATTTATTTAGGCACTCGTTTTTAAGTTTTTTGTATTCCTCATTCGGAATCAAAATTCTAACACTGCTTCTGTATCCCATTTTTGTTTCTCCTTTTTTAATATTTTGGGCTTTTGTTATATCGGTAAGCGTAATATAGAGCCATAATTTCTCTGCGAGATTCATATGTTTCCAATTTTTCTTGCCGCTTCGCTTCAAATTTTGCTTCAACATCTGAAATTAACTTACCCTTCATTTTCGGGTCACAAACTTCACAGCATTTTTCTTTTTCCAGCATATAGTTTAATTCGCACTGTGGGCATTTTATGTAATCTGCCATTATCTTAATTCCTCCTCGATGTGTTCAAAATCATCTACGGCTATTTTTTCACACATTACACCGTATTCGAAATACAAACGCTTACCATCTAACTTCAAGTCAAATGTGCAAACGCTTATTCTGCCTTCGTTGCTAACCGCTACGATTATTTCATTTTTAACCGTATCAATTTCAACGATGTTGAAAGTAATATTGTGATCTCCGTCATATAGACTAAATTCACTCATGTAATACTTTCTGTGCATCTTCGATGCTTCTGTGAGAAAATTCTTATCATTTGTTGACTCGTTCTCACAAAACAGTTGAAGACTGATTTCTTTTTCTTTCATTTTGTTTTTACCTCCTCGGATTAAATTCCGAATTTTAAATTTTGCCTTTTGGCAAAAAACAAAAAATCAGAGAGGTATACCAATTGTATTGCATCAAGCATTCTTATCTCAACAATTCCAAAGTCAAGCAAGCGTTTTGATTCTCAACTCGTCAGCTGTCAACGATAAGTCAACTTTCGAATGTAGCGAGGAACAAAAATATGACATTCAACAAAACTAACAAAAAAAGCCGGACTATTTTCATAGCCCAGCTATTTACTAATTTTCAGTCATATTTTTTTACCGTTGACAGCGGATATCCCTCTCTGATACCCCAAAAAGCCAAAAGGCAAAATTCGG
>Ga0123352_10021299_pt1 | contig 10333 bp, 7 predicted proteins | sample TergutLab28metaG_FD_89700 | JGI IMG/M metagenome (GOLD analysis project Ga0123352, IMG submission 89700) | Labiotermes labralis P1 segment gut microbial communities from Petit-Saut dam, French Guiana - Lab288 P1 | ecosystem: Host-associated > Arthropoda: Insects > Digestive system > Gut ... | reverse complement strand
GAAGATTGGACCACATGAGGTGAAGAATGGAACACATGAGGTGAAGAATGGAGCACATGAGATGAAGAATGGAGCACATGAGATGAAGAATGGAGCACATGAGGTGAAGAATGGACCACATGAGATGAAGAGTGGACCACATGAGATGAAGAGTGGACCACATGAGGTGAAGAATGGACCACATGAGGTGAAGAATGGATGGACCACATGAGGTGAAGAATGGACCACATGGGATGAAGAATGGAGCACATGAGGTGACGAAAGGACCACATGAGGTGAAGAATGGACCACATGAGGTGAAGAATGGAGCACATGAGATGAAGAATGGACCACATGGGATGAAGAATTGAGCACATGAGAAGACCAAAACAGGCTTTCCATTATGAACCTAAAATAAGAGACTTTGGCGGTGCAAAAAGTTGGGAAGCTGCAGCCGGACCACGATGATGTCCTATGACGTGAATTCATCATCACAGTATCTGTAGTAACAAAGGGCTTGAACGTGTTTTTAAATCTTTCACATACTCGTTTTTTGTATCGAGATCCGATGTCATTTGCACAGAACGACAGCATTGCGTCTGCGCAATTCTGTTGTTCCTGAATGAATGCAATGAAACCAATATAATTTTAGATAAATTTGACGTGTCTGTCTGTTCTTGACATGGTTCTGTTGTCTGCGATCAAGAGCACAGGTGAGCGAATTCAAATGTGTGTGTCAGTGCAGCAGATGTCCTGTTGTCACTTCACTCATGGTTCGCATCCCCGCGCCAGTTATCAATTGAGAGGGAATACAGGTGTAACGTAACAAATGTTGCTTGTGATGTTAACGGCTACAATTCCTGACCGCACTTTTAAATATTTTTAGACAGAAACACTCCCTTACGCTTCACGAAGATGGGAAGATACGATACGGTATTTCAGCACGAGGAACCGACGAAAAGATTACGCCAAAGGAATTCGAAATCTAGGATCTGATTAAGACGTTTCAGAATTTGATTAACCGTAATTTAGGAAAAAAGTCGTGGTTAAGATCAGTTGTTTGCAATACGAATTGTTGTTTTACTACGGCAGTTTGGTCGCCAGTTTTAGGGCATGTACTGTACAGGGATTTCGTTTTATGATGCTGCCTAACCCCGGCGTAATCACTGAACTCTTCAGGTGTTCGCGCTTTTACAAGGATGTTCGCAGCGTCATAATTTGAAAACCTGATAGGCGTGTGAACGATTGTGATTAATGGACCAGGAAAGACGAGGAAGGGGAGTGATTTAATCAGGTAAGTTACTGCCGTCGGTATCCGTTGCCAGGTACAAGACAGCTAAACTTACTACCATGTATGAGTTGGAAATGTTTGATTGCGTTCGGATGCAAATGGTGGTAACATTTTCAAAACCCGACTTACTCGTTAGGTACGCGGAGAAGGAGTTTTCATGTGAGACACGGGGTGCCAGGCTCTTTCAACCTTAATTATATCAATTAGCACTTTCTGTTGCACATTAATGAGGTGTCCGCTGTAAATTACAGACACTAAGTTTCCCAAAATCCAGAAGAATTTCACTATTACTGCTGCTGCTGCTACCACCACCACCGCCGCCGCCGCCGTTCCCCGTAACATGACGGTCATACGAGGTTTCCGAATCACAACAAAGCATCTGTTTACAGGAGCACTGTTTAATCCGACCAATATCGTTTTCCATTTCTTGTCTGCTCGCCCATCGTATAAACCGTTACCGCTGAGTGGCTTGCCCATAGCAGCGGGAAGTAACGATGTGTTCAGATAAAACAATGACCCTGTACTTTGTTACTAGCCATAGAGGGGTGAAAATGAAGGTTACGAAGAAGACATGTTCCGGTTCAGAAAGGAATTCAGTATCAAAGGCAAGAAAAGGGCGTTGAATAGGCACGGATTTCAAGTGCCACTGCTGCTGTAGTCTTCTTATCGGACTGGGTTTATTGGACCAACAGTCCAAACATGGGAACGTGGTGCTGTAGTGACGGCATTACAGAATGGCAGCCCTCATTGTTGACTTTCAAGTAGCTCTGTACTGATAACTTTAGTTGTGCTTCGCGCGTGAAGCAGCACAGTCCTGTTTGCCGTGATAGCTAGATGAATGTTTTTGTTAACCAGACAGTCCGTGCTAGCTGTGTGGTATTTTCATCCTAAACGTCGAATACAACATGGTGATCCCGCGGTGATTTCTTTTCTGAAGACCGTGGCCGGTAGAACCGAGACCGGCAAGAGCAAGGAAAAAAAAAAGGTTCAGGGAACCGCTGAAGCTGTTAATTCTTTAATGTGCGGTGGTAACTATATGTACCACCTGCTTTAATATTACACTGTGTTTGGTACTTTAGAGTTTGTGGGTTTAGTATAATGATAAGGTTAACTTTCACCGCTTTCCGAAACTGCGTTAACCAGTTGTTTGTGATAAAGACAGTGTGTTTTCTGAATGGCAGGAGCGAAGTTATTACATGCTATTTAGGTAAAACTTCAGGCTGCTATAGGTTGACGCTCACTAGAGTCCTAATCGTCTCTTCCTTCACTAAACGCAAAGATATTCATAGGTAAAGCAATCCCATTACAGGCCTGGAGTGGCCCAGAGGGTTCCAGGAAGTTAAGGTTCCTAGTTTACATGACAACGGCACATGAAGGTGGTAAGGTCAGCCTTACGCACCGGCCGCTTTTGCCCCCAGGAAATGCTCCTGGTACTCATTTCTGTTAGAGGCTGAGTCTACCCCAGGCCATAGTGCGATCAGAAGGATTATATCAATGAAAAATTTCAAAGACACCATCTGGGATCGAACCAGAGACCTTCCGATTTGTAACACAGCACCTTAACCACTGTGCTACCGCGGTCCCCAGCAAAGATATTCATAACATTATTAAAGAATAAATGCGGCGAAATACATGGTGGCGCAGATGTGACTTGCCATTCGATATTTAACATGTTGTCAAGTGACTTTTGCGCCACGCTGTATACCACAGTGCCACAAAGAGACGCGCCGCAGTGGTAGGTTAAAGATGATTTCAGATGTCATTACGTCCGTGTCATCACCAGATGTTGACTTGTGGGTGTCCAGACTTCATATTGTTTCATGTATGGAGAACCGGCAACTCGTGTATACCTTAAATGAGACATTGCGGTTGGCAGAACTGGATTAAAAAAATAAAAATTATACGTTAAGCCAGCTGTTGGCAAAACTGTGTTGTGTGCTGTACACGGGACAGACTTATGGCTATCGAACACTTCAGCCGAATTCTCTCGTAAGAAATCGGCACGAGTAATGGCAACTGACTCTCCGTACGTTGCACTGTAAGGTTGACGAGCACGGTAAAGGTAGTAGTGGTAATTTACTGTAGACCAGGCCATGAAGGTGCAGAGGGGAGTAGAGGTATAGTTCTATTCATAATTTCGGAGCTATATGGGGCTGGGTGGTAAACGCTACGTCCCGACCGCTTTTACCCACGGGAAAGAGAGCCGTACCCCTCGTGCAGGATGTTGGGTGGGCCCCAGGTTCGGCCTGGACGGTTGCGGAAAATCTCGCCCCCACCGCGATTCGATCCCCGCAGCGTCCAGCCCGTAGCGAGTCGCTATTCCGACTGAGCTATCCCCGTCCACGAACATAATAAAGATGTAAAACAAAAATGTAATGGCGTCTTTGTCCACGTCGTGAAGGCATAGAGAGGGAGCAGAGGTGTATCTCCACTCATTTTTCGACCTCGACAGTGTATAGAGATGAGTGGTCGAACTACACGCTTCAAGCCACTTTACCCCCGGGAAAGTGCCCCGTTACCCACCGAATACGAGGCTGGGTAAGCCCCAGAGCCGGTGTGGACGTTTTACAAAAAAAAAAATATATCTTGCCCCAGCTGGAATACGGACCGCGGATCGTCTAGCCTATAGCGTACTAAACTTGACTGGTGCTGAAAAGTAGCGGGTTTGTTCACGCCAAGAAGGGGGCAGGGACAGGCGGTGCGCATTGTGGTGGCCCTTTTGAACCCGCCGTGACAACCTCGAATGTTGAACACCTTGTCTGTATGAACAACGACCAATCGGTTATGCCATGTAGGGCCATAACCCATGTTTACTATAAAAGATGACATAGAACCCTTGAATACGCTGTTCTTGCACACAATGCACTTTTGTAAGCAGCTAGTGATACGCTTGTGTTTACCTCTTGCATTAAAAAGGGGTTAATTATCTTCTTAGACCCTCCCTCATCGCTGATTATACGCTAGAGCTGTACAGTGCCAAGCCCGGCATAAGGAAATGGAAGGGGTAGAACAGAAAGTCGCGTGATCAAAGTAATCTCTTGGTTATGTCAGCTGTCAGCAACAGTCGCGCCTCTTGCATGTCAGCAACAGAAATTCGACCCGGCGGGAGGACATATCCCAGTCGGAATTCACAGCAGGATGGAGATGTAGACAGAAGCCTTGCTGAAGTAGTCCTTGTTCTCAAGCGATGACATCCAGATAGCCTGTCCACAAAACATCACAGAGGAATACTTGCTGCTTCAGTGTGTGCTTGGCGTGTCGTCCGATTCGACACTGACAGTTCACCTTACACAGTAGTTGTTAATAACCGTTAACGCGGCTATTTACATTAATTGTATTATATGTGTATGTGGTTAAATGTGTGAATCAATACATGGTCATCTCCAGGCCCTTTTTGGAGGGGGGGGGGCAACAGCCTTCAGTGGGCCAGGGCCTCATCATTCACGAGGTTTCTAGATCACACGCGACTACGTACCACAGTCGGTAGAACTCCTCGGGACGAGTGATCAGCTCGACGCAGAGACCTCTACCTGACAACACAATACTTACAAGAGACAGACATCCATGCCCCCGATGGGATTCGAACCCACAGTCAAAGCAGGCGAGCGGAATCAGATTCACGACTTAGACCGCGCGGCGACTGGGACCATCCCAGGCCGTTTAAATACATAAAAACCAAATTTACATTTGCAAGCATGATTTTATGGGGTTTGATTGAAATCTCATTCGTCGATGTTATGCGGTACCTGCCAATAAGAGTTTTTAAAAACAAAATATATGTAGCATTTAGTATAAAATCGTGGGTGTTGCTGCTTGTTGTCTTTATAGACAGCGGCATCTTTTTGTGCGCGGTGTGATGGTATGTGAAACGTATCTGTTGATATGTTGACACGGGACTTTTATTTAACATTCCGTCGCATTTTTTCGGAGGTGGTTTTGTTTCCGATGCGTGCCTGCTTGTTGTCATCTCAATCTAACTTCATAAAATGGTGACTGTAAGTGTAATTTTGCGTGATTTCAAGCTTCCGCCGAGAAGTAGATGAGATCTGCGCTTTCCTGGGCTATTACGGAGCGTGCAGTGGTAGTTCCTTACAGACGTTTCGGGACAACCTATCGGTCCTATCTTGAAGGGTCAAGTAATCGGATTTCCTGAACCTTGAAATGGGGCCGGTAGGTTGTCCCGAAACGTCGGTACGGAATTGCTATTACACGCTGCGTAATATCGCAGAAGAACGCAGATCCGAAGTGTAATTTTGGTTTTCATGTATATTGAAACGGCCTGAAGAAGAACATGTATTGATTGAAATACGTAGCCGCGTATGTATATCGTATAATTAATACAATTAGTTGTGTTGATAGTAATTAATAGCTGTTTAGTAATATATGTAGATTGTCCAACATTAAACTTGTTATTCAGCTTTGCACAATCAGTGTCTTCTGTTTTAGTACTAGAACGGACAGGCACAGTGTTCGTATACCATAATACACCTAGTTTGTACTGTATAATTAATTGGACCACATACAATCTTCCCTCTGTGTCGGCGCCTTCCCTCACCAAATTGATACATGCTCCTGCATTCCTTAATGCTACTCCTGTTCATCTCGCTAGCGCCAGTGCAGTCCATTGCCACCTACGTTGAAGGCAAGGATGGACACACGGATCACGCCGGAAGGTAAAGCAGTCCCGTTACAGGCCCGGAGGGGTCCAGAGCGTTCCAGGAAATTAAGGTTCCCAGATTTCGTGACAACGGCACAGGATGGTGGTAGGTTGTCAGCCTTACGCATCGGCCGCCTTTATCCCCAGGAAAGACTCCTGGTTCTCGTTTCTGTTAGAGGCTGAGTCGACCCCAAGGCCATAGTGCGATGAGAAGGATTTTATGTCAATGAAAAATCCACTGGCACGATCTGGCATCGAACCAGCGACCTTCAGATTTGTAGCGCAGCACCTTAACCACTGTGTTACCGCGGCGTGGAAAAGATCAGAAATGTAGTTCATATATTCATGGGTCTTTTGTTGAAATTTCAACGAATACATTCACATTCGCTGTCATAACAGGGCGTATCTTTTATTTCTGACCTGAACACCTCAACTGTCATCGATGTCGCTCTGAATGCTGGCTTTCTTTGCTCCCGGGATCCGGTAAGCGAAGAAACAATCTGCCATATGTGCTTTGCAGACGTTATGATTCAGTCGGAATAGACTGGACGACTGGGAAATCGCTTAACGAATCCTGACAAGAGACAAATATTTTTCTATTCTCCACAGCACCCAAACGGACAGTGGGACCCATAACGCTTTCCCAGGTGTAAATCGGCTGGGGCGATTTCCACCCATTGCCAGGTTACGGAATTCGTGGGAATTACATTTCCATTCTCTTCCATACGTATTCGCTGTATGGTGGTGAATTGTGCGCACACGCATACACACGCACAAACAAAAATTTATCTTGCCTATCGTGTGTAGAGTCTTGTCGTTAGGTTGACGTGGCTCTGGACATTAGCCGCGTCGTATTTTGAAGGCTTTCAGGAATTTGCACGGCCTTCGAATTTTTGGGTTTACGCCGCGCGGTACGTTACTAACATATCAAAACTGGGTGCATGAAGAAATTAAGAGCAGATTAATCAGCGAGCGCCTGCCATCACTCGGTCCAGCATCTGTTTTCCGCGTCTGCAGTCTAAGAACTTAAAAATCGAAATGTACGGAACTAATTTTGCCCGTTCATTTTTGTGAGTGTGAAAGTTGGTGTTTCACATTGCGGGTGGAACACGCTGAGTGTGTTCAAGAATTCTCAGCTGATGAAGGTGTTTGGGCCCAAGAAGGAGGGAAAAGTAACGGGAGGCTGGAGAAAACTGCATAATGAGTAGCTTCAATGGTTTGTACTCGTCTAGTATTATTCGGGCGATGACATGAGCGGGAAATGTGGTATGGATAGGGGGAGAAATGTGTACCTTGTTTTGGTGGGACAACCTGAAGGAAAGAGATCAGTTGGAAGACAAAGATGTAGAAGGGAGGATATTAAGCGGATATGAATCGGACTGATCTGGCTCAGGTGACGCAAACTGCGGGCAATTAATTGCCGTGCTAACTGAAGAATGGGCAGCTTCTGAAGGAATCTGCTACATGCATTTTGTTAGTTGGGCCCCATTCAAGGTACAGACCTATTGCGCATCCAGTGGCTGACGTCTTTACTGAAGAGACGGCTGATTAAAATGTGTCCGAGTCCATTTCACGTTTAATCGATTTCTGAAAATGACAAACGAGATTTTCAGTGCAATGAAAACATTTGCGAGAGGCTGCCTTTGCGCCCTCTCTTGTCTGCGAAATAGCGTGAAAAGGTTACAGCATACAGTTACAAAAGCTTAGACGTATGTGAAGAGAAATGTTCAACGCACCGAAGCACATTGGCTAGTATAAGTGAGCAGCGACGTCAGTGTTAAAAAAGCCAGTGCATTATACCGATACATTTTATGTATGGGTTGTCTGAGTGGTCGTGTGGTTTCTAGACGTACTGTACCACCCGCCCCAGCGTTCAAAGAACCTTACAATTTTCCTACAGAGTTGTGTAGTATTCCCAGAATGAACGTATTCCCGAAAGCGGTTGGTATTTACAATAGAAACCCAATAAACTGTCTTGTTAGGCGGTGGTAGGTTTGCGGAGTTCCTCAGACTTTCTGTCAGGCTCTTTAGAGCAAAGCACAAAGATTGCCTGATTGCCTGCAGAGGCCTGATAGCCATCGCGGAGCGGTTACCTGGGCGACAAGTTGTTTGTACGCTATCGGGTCTGCAGTTGGTTGGGTGAAGCGCATCTGTTCCGGTCGTTCGATTTTTGATAACCGCGGGCGCCCCATATCTTTCTGTTAACACAGTGCGTTAAGTGCCTCTGTTGTGTAAGGTTCAGTGCCGTTAAGGCTTTCCAATTTAAGGGGTTGAAATGATACACTTCTTTACTGTGTCTGTACCCTTTACATTGAAGCTGGCAATAGATACTGCACATGTTTCATAGGAAAAGTAAAGAGAAGAGACCACCTCGGATAATCAGGCATAGATGGGGGGGGGGGACATTTTTCAGGTGACTTTTAAAGGGAATAAATGGCGCAACGATTTGGACTGGAGTCATCTGGCACACAAGGGCAAAAGGTAGCGGGATCTTGTGATGACGGTAAATTAATCTTCGAGTCCTGTAAAAAGGCAGGGAGTTTCTTGAGTAACTGGGCAACTGTTAGTTTCTCAAGGAGCCAGTTCCATATAGTTTGCCTGTTTGACGAAGCATTAATATGACATCGTTGCCATTTAAGATGTATTACCTGCGTTCGTGAACGGTGTACGTTACAGACGGATGCTTTACTAGGCGAAGTCGTATCCACACAGCTCGATTTTGGATTTATTAAGAACCTTAATCTTTAAACACTGTTACTTCTCAACCAACCCCTTTTCTCACTAGGCTTTACAGGTTTCGTGTCAGAACTGAGCAGTTTGTCCTTTGCAGCGTATCACTGAACTTCCCATCGAGAACTCTTTGTCTCTGTTGTACATTTGTATATGAACCGAATAATGTGGAAGTTGTTAGATACAAAGTGCCTGTCATTTTGTGAGATCGCTGGGTGGCAGTGACAGAGAAGTGTCTGTGGAAGATTCTCGACGACTTTCGTTGGCAATGGCAGCAGACTAAGCCCTTTGCATTGTTCAGCTGCTGTCATCACCCTTTGTATAAGAGGAACATGCGCCATTAGGAGGGGAGTGAAAGTGAGAAGTGGCACCGTGCAGGCTGTTCGATTATGACGGCTCTTTTGGAAGTCGACTTCTGGGGGAATTGCGGCAAAATCCCTGCATGGTAGAGGAAGGATAATTTGCGGTGGACGGATTAATGGAACACCGAATGACCATGGACCGGTATATCGTGTGGATAGGAAAAGGAGGAGTAATTCATTTGAAAATTATCTGGACGAGGTGTAAGATCAGCCCGTTAATACGGTACGAACTATGCAAATCGGGGTGAAACGAAGTATGCAGTACTTTGAAAGGCATCTTCTGTGAAACTGAAGTGTCCCGTATCCCTCTTTTAGGTGATTTATAATGACTAAAAAGCTGCTTGTTGTTGCACTTGTTGGTTAGGTTTACTGGTGCTTTATGTTAAATTTTTAGACGCGTTCGCAAAATTGCGAAAAGCGACTGTTAGGTTCGTTACACCGCTCTGTCCATCTGTCCGTCCGTCCGCCCGCCCGCATGGAACAGCTCAGCTCCCACAGTGCGGAGTTTCATACATGTTAAGTTTATGGATTTTTCGAAAATCTGTCACGAAAATTAAAGTTCTTATTAAAATCTGAGAAGAATAACGGGTACTTTTCATAAAAGTCTATGTATATTTGTGGTAATCCTAGTAATTAGTAAATAGCCTCCTGTTGATGAGCACATAGTGTTCGAAACATGTAGAGGCATATAATAAACTCATTATAAAACAATATTTTGTGCATCAAGTTGGTCAATTACTAGGCTTATACTGAGATGCACGGTCAGCAAAACATAAACATTTATGATAATGTCTCGCTGAATTCGTCTTAGATTGAGAAATGTTTCAGACAAAAGTTGTAGAGAAAATCAAAACACAAATTTTATCTTCAATGACTTTTAAAAAAAAATCGTGTAATTTATGAGATAATGTAAAAAAAAAATACTGTAGAACCAGACAATCTACGGAAGAATATACAATACGGCGCATGCGCTTTGCATGCTGGAGACCTAAGGGCACAGACACAGACACATACTCAGACTGTGTAATACTTACTGTTTTTCCACGACAACAATGGTTACGCGAACGCGCCTTAGTGTTACGCTATACGTACAGTACATTGCCTCTCTCGGTAGGTTTCGGGAACGTGACATAAGGTAATGTGTGGCAGCACATTCATGCAAACAACCATTCGCTTGCGACTCCCGTCAGGCGCCAGTACGTTCCTGTCCTACGAGGTGACGTTAATAAAGGTCGCGTAATGGTTATAGGTGACCGCCTCTGTGGTGTAGTGGTCAGAGTTTCTGGCTACAGATACAGAGGTCCCGGGTTCGAT
>Ga0123352_10021296_pt1 | contig 10333 bp, 3 predicted proteins | sample TergutLab28metaG_FD_89700 | JGI IMG/M metagenome (GOLD analysis project Ga0123352, IMG submission 89700) | Labiotermes labralis P1 segment gut microbial communities from Petit-Saut dam, French Guiana - Lab288 P1 | ecosystem: Host-associated > Arthropoda: Insects > Digestive system > Gut ... | reverse complement strand
GTACAGAGCCTCAGTGCCTGTACAACGGTGCACTTTACCTTTACCTATACCTCTACTCCCCCTATGGACCGTACGGCCCGTACAGAGCCTCAGTGCCTGTACAACGGTGCACTTTACCTTTACATTTTATTCTTTCAGGTTGAAAAGTTACTGTTAGGGTCTTCTTGCACAATGCCACGTAAATGTATCGTGCTTCAGATTACAGTATTGATTTGCATTAATGAACAGGATGTGAAGGGGTTGGTAAGTACCAGTATAACTGTAATAACTGTAGGTTCAGCGTATGACAAATTAATCAGAACAGCCTGCAGCACTGCATTTTTGTGGTTCTTACGTTTCATGACACTGCCATTATGTTAGGCTCCGCATCGTCGGAGGACAGGAACATTGGCCCGCTCACCTCTTAATATTTGTGAGGTTGTAATATCTACCTTTAATTCTGCTCCCAGTTAAAAGGGGGACCGCGGTAGCACAGTGGCTAAGATGCTGTGCTGCAAATCGGAAGGTCACTGGTTCGATCCCAGCTGGTGTCATTGGAATGACACATAATCCTTCCGATCGCACTATGGTCCTGGAGATCGATTCAGCCTCTAACAGAATTGAATAACAAGAGCATTTCCTAGGGGTATAGGCGGCCGTTGCGTAAGGCCGACAACCCTACCACTATCCTGTGCCGTTGTCATGAAATCTAGGAACCTTAACTTCCTGGACCATCTGGGCTACTCCAGGCCTGTAACGGGACTGATTTACCTTTACCCAGTCAAAAAGCTTGTCTGCCACAAGACTGCTTTCCGTTCGTCACGTTCATATGCATAAGTATTGGTCAACTGGAAATTATCAGTAAGAGATAAGACCTTTTTTACTTCTGCCGTCTAATACACAACAAAAAATCTAACAAAATCAAATACAAGACCTATTTTACGCCATTTTCGCTTTTATGCCCGCAAAAATTTCCAGATGAAGAAAGATCTAGGAATGTGGCTCTCTATCTTGTCGTCAAAGATGTCAATATGGATTCTGGGTTTGGTCAACAACGTGCTTTTGAGTTCCACAGCTTTGATTTGAAGAGAATGAGGAAATATACGACAAACGTCGGACATAATAGTTGTTATCCTGTTCGGGATTTCAACCGGACACCTCCGGAGTACAAGTCGGAAGCATCACTACTTTGATTCCGCTGGCCCGGTATAGTGTTTCAGCACTAAACTGTGCTTACATGTAAAATAACAATACCGTATCAGTGAGTGTGTCTTATTTGCGATAGAAGGAAACCGAACCACTGAGACGGTTAAACCAAGGACGCGAGAAGTAAGGCAGGTAGCAAGCAAGCGCGATAAAAGTTTTATCTTCGTTCACATTCATTAACATTCCGTAAATCGTAATTTACTTCCATTCTGAAAAAAAAAGTTTATTTACGGCTCGCTACGTAACACTTGGATTCAACATACAAAATTATTGCATAATAATAATAATAATAATAATGAGACCGTGAGAGTCAAGTTGATAGAGTGGCTAAGCTACAAACAGCACTATCAAGGAAATTTGGTTCCATTCCCACCAGAGGTAAAAGATTTGGCAATAATTATCTAACAAGATGCAACAGAATACAATTTATTTAAATCTGTCAACTTCTCTACATGTTTCGGGTGGTATTTCGCCCATCATCAGGAGGTCATAACACTGTACCTACAGTATCTGGCATTAATGAGACCTGTACCGCTAACTGTCGTGAACCTGACTGGATGGGAACTCAATATTGGATAATTATTGCCATATTATAAGATGCACGGTCCATTGAAAATAAAAAAGAAAAAAGATGGTTTCCATTTCTCCACCCTCCCATCTCCAAAGCTTCCAGATCTGCTGTTGGGGTCACACAGACTTCTAGTTAATGGATATCGGGAAAACTGCTCACAGAGGTAAAGCGGCTGAGGGTGAGAAGCTGACAACTCACCACTCACCCAGTGCTGACGTTGAGAAAGAGTGGATCTAAAATTCCGCTTACCCCTACGCCTCTATAACTTCCACTGAAACAGTTTAACTTGATGATGATGATGATGATAACAATAACAACGAAGATGTCATAGTCAACAAAAGAACCGTCGCTACAAAAAACAAGTGTCCATTTTGTTGCCCCGGTTACTAAGTTGTAACAGCGCTGCAATACATCCCATTAAGGCCATTGAGATGAAGATGGCAAGATGGCGGATGTTTCCGCTTCTAATATCCTCATTAGATTCGCCATAAGAGCGACCACCGCACACAGCAGCGAGCGAATGAGATGTTAAACTAAAAAGGTACACTTTCTAATGACTCTGCGTCCGTTTACAACACACTCGTAATTACCACGGTGCACCTAGAGCAGGATAGCTCGTGGCTATCACACTAATTGGATAATTAGCGGAAGGGTACTGTACAATGCACGTTGTCCAACACCGCACAAGCCTCTGCAAATGGTTACAGAAAAAAAAAAGAGAAGCTTGGAAATGTCATATGATGGTACACGTGTTGTTCTAATTACGCTCGCTGGCTGGCAAACCGAATGACTGACCGACTGAGAAGCAAATGAGCCCAATAACAAAAGTAAGAAACTAACTGTATGGTAAAGTCTTCCTCTTGTATTTCGTAATTGGTCAAGAAACTGCCTGCTCGTTTGGAAACAACGCCGAAGGAAATAAGCGTCTGATTCTTGTTGACAGCCAAATTATTGGGTTATAAAAGTCCAGAGTCCGCAGGTCTATTTTATAAACCGGAAGTGTTTAACCTTTTGGCGCTGGAATTATTTTTTTAATTTTAGCACACCCTGTATATAAAATGTGAATAATAGAGGAACCAAATACGTTAGAATTATGAAACAAATTGCATTTTGAAGAGAAAAAAAACGGAGATTATATACCATGTTTAGAATATTCAGTACCTATATTTGTTGAATAAATATGCAAAATGCAACTTTAGAAGTTAGCGGTGCGGTACGACCACTATAGTTGACATTAAGCGTCAAGAGGTTAATTCGCCTTACCAAACCACATCCTCGAATTTATACAAGAAATTCATTCGAACACAACCATATATTACTGAGTTCAAATCAGTATTTATTTAGCTCCAGTCAGCTACACATTTCAACCATATATGGTCATAATTAGACTTGTCATAACAGAGAAAATAAGTACTTCTTTACTTTTAGGATTGAGATCTCAGTACATTATGTATGTATTGTATAAAATATTCACATATCAAATTGAATAACCTTGGGAATAAAAGGGTAAATTTGCAGTGTATGTGTTTGTTAAATTATAAAAAAGAATTAGGTAAACAATAAAATATATATATAAAATATATATTTTATATATTATAATGTTTTTAAAATAGAAAGACCGCGACACCGTCTAGAGCAGTGTTTCTCAACCTTTGTGAGACCGCGGCCCGGTAGATTTTTTTTTTCATACGACGAGGGCCCGGTCCCAACAGATTTACTCGTAAATAATTTTCCATTTTTTTAAGTTCATACATTAAACTAATTACACTAACATAAGTATTAATAATTAATTATGGCAGAATCATAAATAGTATTAGTACACTTATATATACGGTGTGGCATGTTGACAAATATAAAATTACATTTAAATTAGTTATCAATCACTGGAATAATGCAATCTTGTAGCATATTGTAGTTACCTCAGGCCAACAACTGGGTCTGAGTTTTTCGACACATTCACGAATATTTTCTCCACAGAATATTTCCACTATAAAACAACTATTCATGAAAATTGCTTTGAAAACTAAAATGACATATTCGAGGAGAACCTCTCGCGGCCCGGTATAATTGATGCCAGGACCCGGTACCGGACCGCGGCCCGGCCGGTGAGAAACACTGGACTAGAGGACGGCAATGAAAAGTGTGTTGTAGTTGTCCGTGGTTGTGGATATTTTTTGACAACGTTTGTCGTTCTTACAAGAGAATGGCAGTTAATTTGCGTCGTTTTTATTTAATTTAGACACTACAATCTTTAGGTATGTATGTTAAAAAATACATTACTTTGGGACGCACTGCAGATAAATGTGGAGCGTCTGATGTAGTGCTGTCTGCAGTAGGCCCTCAGACAGCGCTACAGGCTTGTTGCCTGTAGTAGTCCTTCAGGCAGCACTACAGGCCAGTTGCCTGCAGTAGGCCTTCAGACAGCGCTACAGGCTTGTTGCCTGCAGTAGGCCTTCAGGTAGCACTACAGGCATGTTGCATGCAGTAGACCTTCAGGCGGCACTACAGGCCTGTTGCCTGCAGTAGGACTTCAGGCGGCACTACAGGCCTGTTGTCTGCAGTAGGCCTTCAGTCAGCACTAAAAACAGATCTATTGGGATCTCCATCCTAAACGTAACTGTGCACTTCTTTTCTCTGTTGTGGCCAGCCCGATGATGACAATGTATGGTTGAAATATGTAGCTGACTTGAACTAAATGTATGCTGATTTATACTAAAAAATGTATGGTTGTGTTTGAATTTCTCATAAAAATCTGATTATTTAAAAATCCGACGGAGAAGAACTGCCTAAAATCAAAACGGATCCATTTAAAGAAGCTCTTTTGTTTATTGTGTTATTGTATCCACATTTCGGTGTTCCTTTCAAAGGGTTTCCCCAAGGAAGTCGGTAAGACCTTGATTTGCTGATGCAACTTCTCCTTTATTCACAACGTACTTCCATGTACAGCTGTATCTCTCAGCACAAATAGGCAAACTGTGTACAGTAAAGAATCCCTCGTAATTTCATTTTTTCTCCTTCTTAATTGCCTTGTGTTGTGGATAGTACAAATTTTGTAGTACTTTTCCAACTTAATTGTCTCTATGATTTGGTATTATATTCTTGATTGACCAGGCGTGACATATGATGCCGTAGGACTTACGCGAGACATTCGCTTGATGTACTGCGGGACAAATGATGATGGAGACAAAGACTCCGAAATATTTTACGTTTTTTGAACCGCGCATTGTGATATACATGTGTAAAAAGAACCAACAAAATGCACATTTTTTGCAGTAATGTTTTAATTTAATTGTACTGTCTTCAACATGTTTCGAACAACCAAGTGTTCAACCTCAGGAGGACTTGTACATTCAGTTTTATGTTATTTTTTATGCATCCGTATAAGCAGTCTGGTCGATGTCAGGCTGTGTTTGATAACAAACACGTCCTGCATGTACAAGTCTCCCTGAGGATGAACACTTGGATGTTCGAAACATGTCGAAGACGTTATAATTCAATTAAAACATTAATGTAAAAAGTGTGAATTTTGTTGCTTCTTATTACACACTCCGAAATTTTATCTTCGTGGTTCCGTGCATCGCTGATCCATATTAATAACTGTGAAACCTGTACCTCCCTCCAACGTGGCCAAGGTAGCTTGGTCACGTTGGAGGGAGGTAACTGCACAAAAAATATGACCAGTACCTGAGGCTGTAGTTACAGTTTTGTGTACTCCTGATGATCAAGATAGGTTGGCCACGTTGGAGGGAGGCAGCTACACAAAAAATATGACCAGTACTGGAATCTGTAGTTACAGTTTTGTGTACTCCTGATGATGGGAGCTTGGCCACGTTGGAGGGAGGTAGCTGCACAAAAAATATGACCAGTACCGCAGGCTGTAGTTACAGTTTTGTGTACTCCTGATGATCAAGATAGGTTGGCCACGTTGGAGGAAGGCAGCTGCACAAAATATATGACCAGTACCGGAGGCTGTAGTTACAGTTTTGTGTACTGCTGATGATGGGAGCTTGGCCACATTGGAGGGAGGTAGCTGCACAAAAAATATGACCAGTACAGCAGGCTGTAGTTACAGTTTTGTGTACTCCTGATGATCAAGATAGGTTGGCCACGTTGGAGGGAGGCAGCTGCACAAAATATATGACCAGTACCGGAGGCTGTAGTTACAGTTTTGTGTACTGCTGATGACGGGTGTAGTTGACACCCGAAACTTGTAGAGTGAACTTGCAGAATAATAAATAGACTGTTTTATGTTGCATCTCGTTGGACAATTATTAATATTAATACATTGCGAAATATCTCCAGTCAATTCGGCACCGACTTGCGATCCTACTACAAAGATTTTACAACTTTCCCTAATCATGAATGTATGAAGTCTTTTCTGTAAAGAAAAACTGAAAATTAGTGAGTGATTCTTATTCTCGGTAAGGGATTACACGAAGGGGGGTTTGTCATGAGCAGGCTACTCGAGATGCAACAGAATACTGCGACTGCACGGAATGTGACCGGGACGAACGTAGATGGTAGATCAGTGGCGATCTCTTACAGAAGTGACGTTGAAACAAAGAAAGTCTGAACCCGTCCTCGCAGTTCTGTAGTCCACACTCTGGGATCTCATTCTGAATCTTCAACAGTCGTTCTCCTGACAGCCTCTTCGTGTTTCTACTCAGACCCTCACACAGAATGCCGGGGTTTTTGCGTAACATATGCAACGACTGGGAATACTCGCGTCATTTATAACTATTTAATTGAAATATATCTTATCACCTGACGCTACAGAATATAGTAAGTTAAACCAGACCTCAATTTTGCCTAGGCCAGAAAGGTACGAGAAAAATATGGAGAAGGAAGGAAAAATGGTCAAACATCTTGGAACGACGTGCACGAAATCTGGGAATACGTAACATTACGTATATTTTCCTGTAAAGCTCCTGTTCATTTGTCCGATTTGAACCGCACTTTGAATTAACGTCAACCTATTTCAGTAAAAATCACGAATATAAAATGTTAACGAAAATGTGTCTGGTGGCATCAGATTTTTCCTACGTGGAGAAACGGACGGACGTTCAAAGGACAGACAGACATGACGAAACCAAGTCACTTCTCACAGTGCCTGAAAATAATTTAAACGTCATCATTCAATCACACGACCTCTGCAGTTAAACAAATAACTGTGTTAAGACTGGCAAATGTCGTTTTGTTAACTAAGGCTGTCGAATGCAAGGAAACGGGTGTTGGTTTTGAATCGTTCTGGAACTGACGCCGGGCAATCCAGTTCCCCTTACCATAGCACGTCTCAGGCATCTCAACACGCAAATTATTTATACCGTTTAAAAATAGTCGTTATGTGGGTAGAGGTAAAGGTAAAGGTAAAGGTAAAGCAGTACCATTACAGGCCTGCACAGGCCCAGAGGTTTCCAGGAATTTAATGTTCCCGGATTTCGTGACAACGGCACAGGATGGTGGTAGGTTGTCAGCCTTACGCACCGGCCGCGTTTAACCCCAGGAAATACTCATTTCTGTCAGAGGCTGAGTCGACCCCAGGGCCATAGTGTGATCGGAAGGATTTTATGTCAAAGAAAAGTCCACTGACAGCGGCTGGGATCGAACCAGCGACCTTCAGATTTGTAGCACAGCACCTTAACCACTGTGCTACCGCGGTCCCCCGCCGTTGTCTAGGTGCAGTTGCATTCAAATTGAAACTTTCTGAAGCCCGAAGAAATTACCCGACTCTTTATGATCCCTCAGTAGCACACTACAACAATATACACTGTGGTCATCTGCTTAGAATTCTTGAATCGCAACTAGGAGAATCAGGTTTTAAAATCCCGTCCCTGAACTGTCTTCCTTGAGTGGGGATTTCTGTTTCCTCAAGCCCTTTCACTGAAGCGCCCAGATATTGATTTACCGTTGACCATTCACTTACTAGCCCGTTATTCGACGCTGCATAAACCGAAAAACCTAAATAAAATACATAAAATATTAAGTGACATGAAACCATGTTCGCACAGAGTGTATGCTTGCCAACTGACTAAAAAAATTTATGTATTGAGTGGTGGACAGAGAAACTGAAGCATAAGTAAATAAATAAATAAACATATATATATATATATATACATATATATATATTCGGAGCGTCCAAATGGTTTTTTTTTATTTTCCTTCCCGAAAACGCCGATAAACAAACACATACGAATTGGCGAAAGCCTGGTTCTGTGCTGGAGATACGAACGGTCACAATTCTATATGAAGTACATCGCTGGAGCTTAATGTTAGAGCAACAGTAAATATAACAGTGGCTGATCAAACATCCTGTCCTAATATTTCAACAAATGTAAACACTCACAAAACACGTACTGTTCATGACGTCACAGTTGTCACTGGACGCAATGGACTATAAAGAGGGGAGACAGAACGGTGATTCACGGGAGACCGTGCGCCAAATGCGAAGAGACGTGATAATTTCTTAGGTTTCTTATCAAAAGGCAAACTTTGCAGGATGTTTAATGCAAACTGTCTGTCTGTCTCCTCGTACTTATGCGTGAATGAAATGAAAGTTTTGATAAAGCACGTTATAAAACGTTGAGAAGCAGCCACAGTTTGTACAGCGAGTTGGAAGACTTGGGGGGCGAATTTAGCGATTAAGGGTAGGCATGATTTTACAGCAGATGCGGAGATTATCTTTTGGCTACCAAATCCGAAGCCCACCCACCGCCGCCAAATGTGAATTATTCGCGCAAAGGTACATGTAAAGTTTCAGTCACGTGCAGTTAAGGACAGAACTCCGTTCCTCCATAGGTCTTCATGGTGTGGCATTTAAAGTGTTTCCTTCATCTACAGGACACGAGGACCCTGAATATTGAAGTACTGCGCTTCCCTTTCTTGCTGTAATTGCATATATTTTACCAGAAGAAAAAAAGTTCGGTGAAGAATCTTGGGAGATTATGGGCGAATGAATATTACTTTCAGCCGGCCCTCCTGGCCCCGCGGTCTAAGGGGCGGGTTTGCGGCCTCTCGCTTTCTGGGAATGCGGGTTCGAAACCCGCCAGGGGATGGATGTTGTGTTTTGTCAGGTAGAGGTCTCTGCGACGGGCTGATCCCTCGTCTAGAGGAGCCCTACCGAATGCGCACACGCGTGTGTCGCTGTGTGTGATCAGGTGCAATAATAACCCTTTACATTTTCAATGACTAGGTAGAAGAGGTCAGACTAAGAAAGAAAGAAAGAAAGAAAGAAAGAAAGAAAGAAGAAGGAATATTACTTTCTTCCGGTGTGTGACGCCGTGTGTTATAGTAGATGTGTACTGAAATTTTGAAAGATCGTTTTGTCTCTGTCTGCAGGATAGAAGATTATGTACATTTCACTCTAGAACAGGCTACGAAGGCCCAGATGGGGAGTAGACGTATAGATGTACTCTTCCTTTAACCTCGGCGCTAGATGGGGTGAGTGGTCAATGCCACTCCCTAGCCGCTTTATCCCTGGGAAAGAGACCCGGTACTAAATGTATAGAAGGCTTGGTGGACCACAGGGCCGGTCTGGAACGGCGCGGAAAATGTCGCCCCCACCGGGATTAGATCTCCGTACCGTCCAGCTGGTAGCGACTAGAAGGTTAGGATGTAATGTACATAGCAGTTAGTGTCGTGGTCAAGTGCGGGTAAGAAATCGAGAAGAATCAATTAGACCTGTTTATAAATCTCGTCGTAACTACTCATCAAGTTACACGGCGTAACAAGTCTTCGCCATGAGAAACGCAGATATGATAATACGGACGAACAGACTCTGTTTCCTTCGTGTTTACGAAGTAGTACGCATGGGGTTTGTATTTGAGAACCCTGACCCATATTTTTACTGCCTAACATACCTTCCTGCCTCTACCCCCCCACCCTCCCAAGCCTGCTAGAACCCCGATCGTTAAAAACTAATTAACGAAATTTCCGTCCTATGCTACAGTTTATGCTGTGTATCAGCTTGGGGTTGGCTTGTGTAAACGTCAGAATTAAACACCACCTAACACATTTAACCTTCCAGATTATATTCCTTCTGGTAATATGGCCAGTAATGCTACTATCAGTTTGGAAACGTGGATCAGGATATTGAAACAACTATAGGGTTTAGCGTTGGTACTAACCTAACTAATTTGAAGATTAATTTTCTAATGGAGCCTCACTGAAACTTAGTTATCAACTTTGAAATCAAATTGAGGTCAGTAATTTCCACAGTGATCCCCTGTTAACACTGGCAATTTTCTTGCGGGGAAATATTGTCAAGATGTGACCTGAATTACACTGGCTCAGGATCGTGTCTAATGCCGGACTGTGTTGTTGGTGGCGCTGAATTTAGACAGCGTATATTTTCCTATGTGAACATAACGAATATTCCACATGTGTGTTGTCGATTAGGTGAGAATTGTGGCAAGACATTCCATTTTCTTTACTTGATGTCATTCTGGCATTTCTGGATTAACCTTTTGACGCCTAATGTCAACTATAGTGGTCGTACCGCACCGCTAACCTCTAAAGTTGCATTTTATATACTTATTCAACAAATATAGGTACTGAATATTTTAAACATGGTATATACTC
>Ga0123352_10021294_pt1 | contig 10333 bp, 8 predicted proteins | sample TergutLab28metaG_FD_89700 | JGI IMG/M metagenome (GOLD analysis project Ga0123352, IMG submission 89700) | Labiotermes labralis P1 segment gut microbial communities from Petit-Saut dam, French Guiana - Lab288 P1 | ecosystem: Host-associated > Arthropoda: Insects > Digestive system > Gut ... | reverse complement strand
TTCCAGGTACTCAGAAATATCTAAAATAAGTTTTCAGCATTATTAATGACGAACTTATTCTCAAATTTTGACGTTTTGCTGACCGTGCATCTCAGTATATTTATCCCAGTATTTAACCAACTTGATGCACAAAATTTGTTTCACAATAAGTTTTATTTCATATAGGTGTGATGATACTAGAGGCTGTGTAATGCAATTTTGACCTCCTGATGATGAGCACATGTGCTCGAAACATGTAGAGGCATGAAATAAAACTTATTGTGAAACAAATTTTGTACATAAAATTGGTTAAATATTGAGATAAATTACTTTCAAATGTTCATGGCGCACACTTAAGCACAGAGCGCTGCTCATTAATTTCACATTTCACCTGCCCACGCCATGAAGACTTTCAGACCGAGTAGAGGCATAGTTCCACTGATTCTTAATCTCGACACCAAATAGACGTGAGGGGTTAACATCACGTCGCAGCCGCTTTAACCCCGGGAAAGAATCCTTGTACCCATTCAATAGGAGGCAGGATGGACCCGAGAGCCGGTGTGGACGTCATGAAGAGAAAAATTCGAACCCCAGTCCATTCAGCTCGTAGCTTGGTCACTATACAGACTACGCCACCCCAACTAAATTCATTACGTCTGCACGCACATTTTATATGAGCGAAGATATAATTCAGCTTAAACAGAATATATAATGACTACCTAATGTCAGGTGAAAACATTATTAAAAGTCGCGAGTAACATAATACAAGCTGTACTGCAAAGTAACACAGGAAAGTTTACGATTTTATTTACATCAAATGATAAAGCTAACATACAAAATAAAACAATCAGATGTCAAGTGATATGTGAACAAGACAGGAAATTTATCTCAGTAATTAACCAACTTGATGCACAAAATTTTTGTTTTACAATAAGATTATTTCATGCCTCTACATGTTTCGAGCACATGTGCTCTAAACATGTAGAGGCATGAAATAAACTTATTGTAAAACAAAAATTGTGTGCATCAAGTTGGTTAATTACTGAGATAAGTATACTGAGATGCACGGTCAGCAAAACGTCAGAAAAAAGACAGGAAATGTATGTACAAACGTAATATTGAGGCGCGTTGGCCTAAACATTTTTGCCGTATGAAAGCAAGACGTGTTACATATTTTGCGAGGGTCTCTGTAGCCTTAGTTACCCGGCGTGAAACGCGGGCTATAATATACTGCCATCTGTGGCCTGTTTCGCTCTACCATACTTTCCAAGTTATTTCGTAAATGGCACGTTTTTTATTTCTGAAAAAAAGTCATTGAACTTAAAAGGCATTTTTTTTTATTTTCTCTATAAAATTTCCCCGAAACATTTCTCATTCTAAGAAGAATTCAGCGAGATACCATCAGAAATGCAAATAGATCTTTACGTAAAGTACCCGTTGTTCTTGTCAGATTTCAGTGATACTTGAACTTTCTTGACGGATTTTCGTAAAGTACTCAAATATGAAAATTCATGAAAATCCGCCAAGTTGGAGGCGAGTTGTCCCACGTGGACAGACGGACGGACGGACGAACAGAAGAAGCTAATAGTGACTTTTCGCAATTTTGCGAACAAGCTTAAAAACGCATTATACCAAGATAACGTAAAAGAAGACACGTTACCTTATGTTATTAACTCAAATACAATAGACCAAATTTTCGAACGATTGTGATGGTTGTGATTATGACTAGGAATTACTAAAAAAAAGGGTTGTGAAGAAAAGAACACCATATTGACCTAGAATAAGCCCGTTTTCACAAACAAGACATTGAGAATGACACGGCAGCATATCTAGTACAAGTGGCGCGCACAAAATACCAGAATCAAATCAGGGCCAGTCTGATAGTTTGGGTTTAGGTTCTTAAGTTTAGATTAGAATTTGCTGAAGCTTTGACAGGGTCCGAATAATTAGCATATTTGATTTGACATTAACGCAACCAGTCCGTCAAGAGAGATTAGGAACAAGGGTTTGCCAGTGCTGATAGACTGACAATGCATATTGAAAGGATTATCACAACGTCACCCTAATGTGAAGAGACGCCCACTCCCCAGATAGCGGTGGCGTGCAATTACTGATAGGCTACGCACATCCGTGAAATTAACATTAATATTTTCAATTAAATTTACTCGACTATAACAGGGCTCAAGCATCATTACGGAGCGCTGGCAAAACAATGAGCCTGAAACACATTTGCGTAATTCTGAAATTCATGTATATCTTCGTTTTTTAACTTAACACCTTCATGTACGCACACAAGCGATTGCTGCAGGCTGAAGTCTTCTCCGATATAATCATGTGACAGATAACGTTATTATGAATAAGCTTCCCTATAGCGTTGAATACCAGAAGGCAGGAGCGGTCACGTAGACGAAACTGCAGCCATCAAATCCAGATGAAAGCAGAGTCCACGGAATTAACAGAATCCTACAGTGGTACAGGTAATAAGACCGCGATATAGAGGTACAACGTTCGCAGAATTGAGATGAAACATTTGGAGCACTTACGATGTTGGAACATCACAGTTAAAAGTCATTCAGTCTCTAAAGTTCGCCCAGGCCGTCTTCCAGGGTCTCAAACATACACACGTAACATGCACAACATTCCGGGAACTGGATCTCGTTCTGCGTTCAGGTAAAAAGGCGGGGGGAGGGCACCTACTGAGCTGGGGCCGCTACACTAAGCTAGCCTATTCTCAATCTGTGCATTCAGAGGTTGGATTACTTTGAAATTAATTTTCTGGCTTAGTCTTCTAGGACATTACCACAATTTTGACTGTAATAAAGTGCTATTGGTGATAAAAACCTGATCTTGTGAGCACATATTGAGTCATATGAACAAAAACAGACTGCCCAAACACTGAGAATCACTTAGTCTAACGAACTCAACGCAGTTGGTGTCTCTCCAAATTTATATCTGAAAACGGGAACTGATCCAGTTTCTGAAATTTGTTTCCTTTTTTTTTTAAAAAAAAACACTGGTCGTTGAACTCCCTCCAGAAGCTAAGTGGTCCAGACTATGGAGAGAAGTTAGCTTCCGCTACAAAGTTTCACTCTGTGGTAAAAGCAAAAGTGGTGTCACACATTATAATTTCTAGCACAGTTGACACAATTCACAATCCTGAAGCACGAAACATTATTTTGGTTCTGTGAACAGGTCAAGAAGGAAGACGAACTGGAAGAAGACAAGGAAAATGCAATTACGCATCGCAACTACTTAAACAATAAATGCAACACAGTAAACAATACAGTATGGAAGAGGGTGGAAAAGTATTGAAATTTGTTCTTTCGTTCTTTATTTTCTTAAGGGCGGATGAATTGTGCTTGTTTCTTGTTACAAACTTTATAGTGCCTAGGACAAATACTGTTTCTTGTATTGTGTGCCATATTATGCACTATGTTGGTCCTACTGTAGTAAATAAATATCAGGAACATGGTCAAAACGTAATATAATGTACGCAGCTACTTGCCTTATACGTAACAACACCTGCGCAACGAGCGAATGTGTGGAGGAACAACGCGTAATTTGTGTGTTCTTTGTATTTAATCCTTGAAGGTTGGTCTTACGGGAATCTTTAGAAAGAAAAGTGGACTCGTTAGCCCTCCTGCTTCGAACTCGTGAGCGTTCTGTTCAAAACTAGGCCCAACGGCCGCATATCTTGTGAATTTCTGTAGACTTTACACTTCAGAGGGGCCTGAACAAAAATTACTGCACACCTCAGTCAGGATAGCCTGTCTCCGGGCAGCCATTTGAAACCGGGACCTCTCGAATACTAAGCAGCCAGTACTAAACGTTCAACTGCAGTGTTCCATGGCAGGCAACATAACTACCCAAATATATAGAAACAGGAAGATCCGTGTAAAGGAAATACCTTTTCAAACCACGAAGGGCAAGAAGAACCACCACCAACAACAACAACAACGTTTCTGTTAGTAACGCAGTGCTTTGTGATGTAATGAGACTTCTTAGCTCATACAAGGACGTGTTCGATCAGACTAAAAATACCACCATTTCTAATAGGCTTGTTGATGACAAATTTCGTAAAATTACGTTACGTGGAGAGGTCACGCCAGACATCGGTATGACTTTTGGTCTGTATGCGGAATCTGAGAAACGTATCGCATTTCAGTAGAATATTACATTAGTATGATTTACGCTAAACACTTGTAGAGCAAATATTACTGCGTAAACGTCAAGTCTTTTCCTTGCTTCACACTAGTATCAAGCCGGACGTAGTGGGTATTCTCAGAAAATTTTCTTCGTACAAAAAGCGTGTATGTGATATAAAATAAAACGAAGAATAAATTAAGATATAAAACTTGTACTTGGAGTTTCCTGTGAGGTTGTCAATACTGAACAAAATAGGCTACAAAAATAATAATTCTTCACGCAGTTAGAAACTCAGTGAGCTGACAATTGGAGTTGAATTCTTTATTCGCCGATGTAAGACCAGTAGACAAGTCGGTCAGACACTGTCAGCACTACTGCTTATTCCGATGTAAGTGCCTCAGCCAAGACACTGGATATCCTTCCCAAGGACGGAAATTCTCAATCTCCGTATATACCCAAAGCAGTCGCTAACATGTTCCCAAACAATACATCCACATGTACCGAAACAAGTTTTCTCCTAACACCTAACAAAGTCTTATATAAACTCCTACATGTTTCGTCCGTCTATTCTGTCATGTCTAACCTCGCGGATAACAAACGCATATGCGAGCTTTTAGGTCTCCTCTCTTCTTGGAAGCGACGCCATGTCGCAGAGTAGCGACGGTAACCGTGGGACGCTGCGTCATATCCTATAAGAAAGAAGACCTCAACACAAGCAGAGTTTACAAATCTAGAATTTCGTTGTTACGAAATGTCCTGCACTTCCCTACTCCGGCGTCTCTCCCGAACTTCCTGCAACTGCATTCCGCCCATGGAGCGAGCAACCAACTTTCCCACTCGTAAAAAAAAGCAGCACAATTACAACTGTGTACTGTAAAAGATTCCTGAGCACATTCAACTTTCGACATACACGTCGCAGAAACAAACTAATTGGAATATGAAAGCGGAGTTCATAACAGCTTATTTTGTGCTACGCCAGATTCCACTGGCTCGGATGACTGCAGACGATAACAAGAGAAGTGAAAGTTGACTGCGTCTCGCATACAGCAAAAATAGTCAGCAGTAGGCGCGAGATCATCAGAGAAATGTTGCACCCAGCTCGAAACGTTGACAGGACAAAAGAAAGCCTTTGCTCTTCTGGGACGTTACGCAGCGTAAGTTGGCAGTTGGTTACCGACATTCGGGGATCACCTATCGGTCCCATCTTCAAATGGTCTTCTTTGACAAATTGACCCTTGAAGATGGAACCGACAGCTTACCCCGAAAAGTTGCGTTAACATCGCAGAAGAGCGAAGGCCTCAATTACACAGCGGTTGAAGCCTGAAATCTCGCAAAGGACCAAAAAAACCGGAAAAACCCCTAGGTTAGCTTCTAAAAACCACTTTTCATAAAACCATAAATCAGTGAGAAGACTAACTGGTGTAGAGACTATGAAATCTGTATCTGAACTGAACACCTCACAAGCGAAGCCCATACCAACTTGTATTCTTCTGTTAACAGTTTACAATCCTTGTTGAGGCAACTGTTTCAAGCATTTGTAGGGTATGAAGTAAAACAATAGGAATCTCTTGTGTGTTCTGTCACGCGTTGTTTATAATCTGCAGCAGTAATATGTGTGTCCAGAGTGACTGCAGTTAAACTAGCAAATAATGGCATGTAACGACGCAAATTTTTGTTTTCAAAGGCACACATTCCGTGGGTTAATTAGCACTCTTGCTCTCGTCACGAACAACAATGACCTTAATGTTGCTCTGAAGTATAAAACTTGTCAAACCTGACAAAGGATTTATCAGAAATGTTGATTATAAATTTATCATGAGTTATATTTACGAAAGAAAGAAATAATTTTAATTATTCCAATATGTACTTACTATCATAATTTTTGTCGTTCTTTTGACGAAATATGTCCGTAAGAAAAACAAACTTGCAGACACATTATACAGCACTTAGTTTCAGTTGTGCAACTGCATCAAAGAATTCACAGTCGTCTAACTGCTCGTACAACCGACTAATGCGCAGTTTTCAGTTGTTCCACTGAAAAAAATCGTTAATTTTCACCAGCATTGTCACAAACAAGTGTCTTTTGCCATTTTCTGAATAAGCTCAGTCCAGCTCACAATGAAAAAATTGTCAATCATGCATATTACAAATCTGCAGCTTTTCGTGTAGTTGGTTGCAAACTAATACCATTTTATTGTGGTCAGTGTTATGGCATAACATGATCTTAATAAGATAAATACGACGGAAGATTACTCAAGAGCAATGTTGTTATAGTAGGTCTATTACCCTACAGAACTGATTATTTAATTCTCATGCCATATAAGACAGATCGTCGGCTCTTGGGCAAATTGCTATTTGGATCTGAACATGTTCCCAAATGCACTGAAATAGGTCGTCTAGATAACAATACTTCCAAACTGGCAAGCGTAACAGTGCTGGTATGAAACGTTTTACATATCATGTGTTATTAGAGTGATACAATTCAGTAGGACGAGACGGGAAGGGCCTGTGGACAAAGATAAGTTTGTACACGGGGATACCTGAAGGAAAGATACAACTTGGAAGACCTGGACGAAGAAGGAAGACAACATTAAAATGGATGCTAAAGAAAAGGGATGGGATGGAGTGGACTAGTATCATCTGGCTAAGGATACGAACAGGTGAAAAAACAATACCATCAAGAGAATTACTTTGAATAATAGCGGAACTCTTAGCTTCATAGGAAGGAGCTTGCTCCATGCCTACACGTTGCCTTCCTGTTTACGGTACAGGTGATTTACACTTACACCTGCATATCCGATAAGAAAACCCATTCTAATTCTCGGTACTGGAAGAAGGCGAGCAAGAATCTTAAGGTTCCGGTCGTCTAACTTTTGAGACAAATGTCCTCAACGTGGACTGAGTAAATGAAATTAAAATGCAAACGTCGAGTACAAATACCGATAACACGTGACTATCAGAATCCAACAGACTTCCAGCGCAAATTGTTATGCTCCTATAGCTCAGAACCTGAGGGATACAAATTCGGTATATAGGTTCGTGAAGAGTAATGAACAGCATACCTTGCACACTCTTCAACGGCTCCATTCATCTTCATTAACGTCAGGTGACGCGACAGTGTCGCATGCCATCAGGTCCGATATCAAAAGTAGGGAGCAGCAAAGTAACAAGGAAATGTTCAACAATGAGTATTCCATTTTCATTAGCATTCATTGTTTTCTCGACTGATATTGTGCCACACTGCGAATCAGCTACACAATTCGTCTACAACAAAAAATACAAATTTATTTATTTATAATTATATTAATACTTCTATAAATCTTTGAAAGTTGACTACTTTGTGTTGGTTATATAAAACTGTGGAGAAATTCTGGTACCCCTTTATTTTCTTCTTCTTCTTCTTCTCCTCCTCCTTCTTCTTTTCTACGGTCCTTCAGACCTTTCTCGGGCCACGTGCTCCCCGTTGCCGGTGGTTCAAGACAATGCAGTTTTACGAAGTGAGGATGGAGCTCCAAGCTCAACCCGCAATGTGGTGTTCAACCATATCTATGTCCGGCATGGGTGGCCGTAGCAGCTAGCATGCCGGCGTCATAGCTCTTTTAACCCCTCACGTGCCGCAGTTTTTCTCAGAACTATTTTACCTAACATTGATATATCGTAATTAGAATTAATACCCGGTATACTGGAAGGCACGGACTCGAATTTCCACCCGGACACCAAACGTGAGCGACAGTTTCCTCAGATTCTTCATTCAAGCTTGGAACGGAACTCGAATATCATTTCCATCATTCTAACATTTAACAACAGGCAGACCTAATATATCCTTCTCGGAAAGAAACGTTAAATAAAGGAATATGATCACCCAAAGTTATGAGCTATTATAAACAGAAGTATTTTTTTTTGGCACAACAGCCCCCCAGTGGGCTAGGTCCTCCTCATTCATGAGGTTTCTAGATCACACTCAACGACGCACCACAGTCGGTAGGACTCCTCTGGACGAGTGATCAGCCCGTCGCAGAGACCTCTACCTGACAACACACAACACTCACAAGAAACAGACATCCACGCCCCCGGAGGGATTTGAACCCACAGTCCCAGCGAGCGACCGCAGAACTACGCCTTATACCGCGCGGCCACCGGGACCGACACAGAAGTATTTACCTTACAAAAATAACAAACAATGCATAGCAACTAAGTTGCACATTACCCACTTTTACGTATACTTCATACAAAAGATGCTTTGGAAGTTGACTGACTGCTTTTGTCTTCATGTGATTGTTTGTCATTATATTAACAGATCTGTCTTCATTAATCTTTCTTTTGCATCAGTAGCAGGGCGATGGAGATCGAACCCCAAACAAATCAACACTAATGCTACAGGCTAACGATCAGCCCAACTCGTCTCCCGACGTGACCGCTGTATAAAGCATCGATCATTGTCGTAACGATTTAAATATCAAAGGCACAGTTCTGATAAGCTCGTAAAAAAGTTGAAGTAAACGCAGTGGATGCGTGCTGATCATAACCTGTTGCTAGCAGCCACATGCAAAGAAACGTACTTCAGACTCTGCTAACCACTTCGACTTTATCCACACCTGTAACGCTCACGAGGTGCCTGTCGATAATCTTACGTCCATGCGAAATTAGACCCATACTTTAATTTCTGTTGCATTTTTCTTACGTTCCAGACATCAGGTTTATTGCAAAGCATCTTTCACTTCTTACAAGTTTAAGTGAATGAATGAATGACAAAGTCTTTACATCACGCATTGCCACATTCTGGCGGTCTGTACTTTTAATACGTCGAATAATACCGACGGCCCAGATGACACAGATAGACTATCTGACAGTTATTATGCCTTTTAACAGCCTACGTATAAATTAACATAAAAAATTTAAGTGTCTGGATAGGTACGGATAGCCCAAGACTCTGTCGCGCCTCTAAGCGACATGATAAAAAAAAGTGCGGATAGCGAGCTGTCACCAACAGTTCAACACTCCATTTGACAAGAAAGAAATGGACTGCTCTCAGAGCATGGTGGAAGGCATGTCAGTTCGTGAAGCAAAGCGTCATGTCAAGGTCTGACTGATGGCATTTCAAATGGAGAATTTGTCCACAGGACAGCGGCGTGTAGATATCCAGTATTACTTCGCAGAAGGGCGTAAACCGTCAGAAATTAATCTGTCGGGCCCTCGGCTCAAAAAAAGTCGTTCTTAATGGCGGGCGCCGTTATCTGCGTTTGTAGGTGGCTGGTGAATTACGAACATCCTCAACTGGCGATAACAACTCCGATCATTCCACAAAGAAGCGAAGAAGTAGGTCAGTCCAATGTAGTCTCTCCAAAAAATTAAAACTGAGGTAAAGTTTACAGCAAAGTATTGCCCTGTGCAAGTGACACATGAAGCAACATAGTTCGCGAAATATACTTTTTCTTGTCTCTCCACATTCTACTGGACTTGAATTTCTTTGTAGGGCAAAGTGCGACGAGAACACTTGGGACGACAAAGGCTTGAGGGTTTCAGCGGGCTGCAGTAAGCTTTATGCTTTCTCCATTCCAAGAACATATAATACCTGCGGGTCTTGCTAACTTTTTCCCCTCAGCAAATTTGCATGTTTGCAGTCGATGTTCCCTGCGGGACACGGTTTCACTGATTGAAGTGCACGGAGATCTACTTCATGTTTGCCAAACAGCCGCATTAGGTACTTGTTCAGAAAAAACGAACTTCGATACAAAGTACTGGCCTACTAAGTGCTGAAGGCTGATGGAACCGAAGAATGGGGAAAAGAGACGTCTTACTAGATTGTTTATCATACTGCTCTTAGGTAAATTGGCGGAGCTACTTCTGTACTCAGTATAAGTAAAGATTCTCTAAACACACACTTTACGATGACAGTATTCCGCATCTGTTGATGAAAAGATCGTATTTGATTTGAGAAAAATTCAGACTTTAACTTGCGAGTATTAGATAGACCAACATTGTGTCATCACGTTAATCAATCTCTCTTTCTCCCTAATATATATATATATATACATATATATATATACACACACACACACACACACATAGATACATACATACATACATACATACGTAAGTACACACACAAGTATGTACACGCACACATTAATACACATATACTTACACACACACACACACTTAACTACGTACTTTTATATACATACGAGTGGGTGCTGATAAGTCCTTA
>Ga0123352_10021291_pt1 | contig 10334 bp, 6 predicted proteins | sample TergutLab28metaG_FD_89700 | JGI IMG/M metagenome (GOLD analysis project Ga0123352, IMG submission 89700) | Labiotermes labralis P1 segment gut microbial communities from Petit-Saut dam, French Guiana - Lab288 P1 | ecosystem: Host-associated > Arthropoda: Insects > Digestive system > Gut ... | reverse complement strand
TTTTTAAGTTTGATAAATCTCCACCAGGATGTTCATTTCATATTTCCTCCCGTCCCCTTTTCCCTTTCCCCTCATTTCCCTCTCCCCCAGGCCCCCCCCCCCCCGCACACAGTCCACTGCCTTCATTCGATCTACAAAACACACAAATCCACAGCAGTAACCTGTGGACATGTTAATCAAATGGCAGTACTCCTAAAATTCTGCGAGGATATCGATTAGCCGCCGAAGCCCAGTTTCTCAGAAATGACATTGTTCCATGAAGTTAGTTTCTTTCCTGAAAGAGGAGGAGTGTGTTCTTTTGAGATCACTGTTTTGCATGTGCGGGTCTGAGTTCACCGATATTCAAGAAAATTAATTGCGAGAGACCGCAGTGTCAACAGCGTCCTCTCACGTTAGCTTCATAGAATGATTTATGGTCAAAGCCTTGAGAAAACAAGTAATTCAGTGAAATGCTGAGGGACCCAAATGTAACGTTTCTGCACTTTTCTAAAATATTATTTATAAAAAGCAATGAGGTGATTAATAGTTTATTAGACATAGAAAATTATGCATTAAGAAAATATGTCTCTGTCTGTTTGCTCTGAAATGTCTGTCTTATTTACTGGTGTGCGTGTTGTGCAATGTGGGTTTTAAAATAAGACAAAGTGCAATTTGTCACAAGTAAGCTCTGATAAGTTTACAGCAGACGGAAATACAGAAGTGTAAGTGACAATCTTGAAGACAAATGACAGCGGAATAAAAACTTCATGTTAGACTTTGTCTGAATGCCAAGAAACGGAATAAATAATTACATTTCCTCACTCAAAACAGCCAAATTTGTTATAAACAAGTGGCCATTTCGACGAGATTCCATTACAGGCCCGAGGTGCCCAGAGGGTTCCAGGAAGTTAAGGTTGCCAGATTACGTAACAACGGCACAGGATGGTGGTAAGGTTGTCAGCCTTACGCACCGGCCTCTTTTACCCTCAGGAAATACTCCTGGTACTCATTTCTGTTAAAGGCTGAGTCGACCCCAGGGACATAGTGCGATCGGAAGGATTATGGCAATTAAAAAATTCCAATGACACCATCTGGAATCGAACCAGCGACCTTCCGATTTGTAGCACAGTGCCTTATCCCCTCTGCCACCGCGGACCCCAATATGCATATGTAATACTTATTGCTTTCTCATGGCAACATCTCTAACAAGAACACCCTTCATTATTGCATTCCTACTTACATTGCCTCTCTTCCTAATTTGTTTTTTTTTTTATTCACGTAATAATGTTTTCAAAAATTCTCAATAAAACGTCGGTCGTTGTAATCATTAACGTATGTTAAGTCTGGGGGGTACGGGAACAGGCGTTAAGGTTTCGTTTTCATTAACAATCTCGGCACTTCCCTACAAGAACTAAAGGAACAAACGATACTCCTGTCAGGTTTGTTACTTAGGACAGCAGGTCTCCGACCAGAGATTTTAGCCCAACCTTCTACCGAAATTCGGACTATAAACGGAGTATAACCCACAGCGACAAGCCGTAAGGTCAAGTTGTATCCAACACAGATAAAAGCATATATTAAACACGCACAAAGTTGATTTTGAACTCAATAGTTCTGCTTTCAAATATCTAAGTGACATGTGCTGCTGCCAAACTGATGGCCGAAAGCATTTATTAGAAATTCCGAACAAGATTTATGACGGAGTCATTTGCGGCGTCCATGTTGTCGATAATCACTGACCTTCATTTCGTGACATCAGGGGCAGACAGCTTGGCGTGACGTTGCATTTACTGGTGGATCGGCGTGGTAAGTGTTCAATATCAATAATTCACTGATGTTTCTACCCACACAGTTGCAAAATTAACGTTTCCGGAGAATAAGATGTGATGTCAGATATAAACGAACACCCCATCTCCATACTCCTGACACTTCATAGTTCAGAAATTTGTATTTCAAAATATCCACAAGATCTGAAGTTGAGACTTCCCCATCGTGTACGTAACCATAAAGTGATGGACAATACAGGTCAAAACACATCTGGTTTATTAGCTGGGTGTAGCTACGGTGTTAATGATACAACATGTTTCGGCCTACTTGGTTGCTATCATCAGGTTTACAAATGTTAGCTATAGCAGACTAATAACAATGCGTGATATTGGCAGAAGTTGAGATCTCATCATCTGTGCCTTGTAAAGCAGATAGGAAAATATCTGCACCTGGGAGGGTATTGAAAGTGTGGTGACTGGAGTCACCTGAGCAGGTGAGGCGGGTGACGTGTGTGTGCGTAGTTGGTCTGGAGTATTCCTGGCGGGGTCATCGCCCTTGGGCTCTGTTTGCCTGCCGTTGTTGGCATTGGGGGTTCTCAGTTGGTGATTAGCTGGTGTACCTGGCCGGCCTGGTATAACAGCTAATCTCCACCTGAGAATCATGGTGATTAGGTGGTGTACCTGGCCGGCCGCGTACAACAGCTAATCACCACCTGAGAACCATGGTGATGAGCTGATGTACCTGGCCGGCCGGGTACACCAGCTAATCACCACCTGAGAACCATGATGATTAGCTTTTGTACCCGGCAGGCCGGGTACGCGAGCTATTTGCCACCTGAGAATCCTGATGATTAGCTGGTGTATCCGACAGGCCGGGTAAACCAGTTAATCACCACGCACACACACGTCCCCCGCCTCACCTGCTCAGGTGACTCCGGTCACCACACTTTCAGTACCCTCCCAGGGGCACAATTTTTCCTATATGCTTTACAAGGCACAGATGATGAGATCTCAGCTTCTGCCAATATCACGCATTGTTATTAGTCAGCTATAGCTAACATTTGTAAACCTGATGATAGCAACCAAGTAGGCCGAAACATGTTGTATTATTAACATCGTAGCTACACCCAACTAATAAACCAGATGTGTTTTGACCTGTATTTTCCTTCACTTTATATCCACACGATCCCTCAATCCTGACTCACATGTCTCAGCATGCAATCCTGACTCACATGTCTCAGCATGCAAACCATTTTATTTCGAGTAGGAACTGTGGAGGTAAAATTTTCTCGGTGCCATGAGGGTATATGGGGAACTGGAGGTAGAGTTCCACGCATTCTTAGCCAACGCACTGCTGATCAGTCGCTAATTAGAGTAGTGTAATACTGCTGCAGTAACAGTTCCGCTAAACTCGGCGACTGTTACTGCTGCCCTGAATAAAGCATTTTCCGTAAAATTGTGTAGCCGTCCGAGAGACAAAACGCGCTCAGGACGTGATATTTAATTGTAATGTGCGCACATTACGTGCTTTAATTGGATTTGTTCAATGCATAAAACAACCCAAAAATATACTTTGATATTTTGATATGTATATTTTTTTATTTATAATATATTCAGCAACATGTTTCGGCCGGTAATCCGGCCATCTCCAGGGTTGTGATACAAGAATACAGTTGTAGATAAGTATGTCACCATCACTCCATAATATTAAAAATATATACACAATTTCAGTGACATTATTATTCAAAAGTACAATGTTACAAGAAATTATATATGTATGTATATATATATATATATATATTTATTTATTTATATAAAGAATGTAAGTGATCCGTTACAGGCTTGGTGTGGCCCAGAGGGTGGGTATAGGTATAGTTGTAATCTTCCATTTTATATATATGAGTAATAAGGTGGTGATGTGGTTGCACATACATGCAGCCACATCACCACACACCGGTGTCATTTAATTGGCTATTTTAACAACTGTAACTTTAGCAAGCACCAGCAACGCGCTCCCTGATGATGGTATAACTGTAGCACCGAAACATGTCGGAGTTGTTTTAATGTTAATTTTAATGTAAATTTTAAAATTGTTTTCAAGACAATTCACTTGTGCATCAGTTGGTGAATAAAAAACTTTGACGCATCTTAAAGTTTCATTCGTGCTAAAGAACTACACAAACATGCAGCTAGTTTATTGCTTGCAAACAGTTATTTCCTCTGCCCAAACTAAGTAAATTCTTACCTAATTATTTGGAGATGTTACACTAAAGCAAAAGCCTGGAACAGACTGTGTTCTAGCATGCAATTCGAACATTCCAGAGATGAAACTTACATTACATTCTCTGCCACCTTACGTAAAGCTATCCCATCACAGGCCTGGACAGACTCTTTGGGTTCCAGGTGGTTGAGACAACCAGCACATGAAGGTGGTAAGGTCGTCACCCCTGTGTACTGCACCTGTCGCCTTTACCACAGCAGATAACCTTGGATCTCCTTTTCGTTGAAAGTTTAGTTGACCCCAATTCCAGGGTGCGGTCGGAAGGAATAAGTCAATGAAGAATTCCAGTGACACCATCGCGAATCGAACTTAAGACCTACCGGGTTATAGAGCAGTGCCTCAACCAACTCCACCACCTCGTGCCCCGCCTAACTTTGGGTTCAACAGAAACAGCATTACAATGCGAACCGGTCGTCAATATACGTTACAGTAAATGTTGTCCAGTGCGGTGGCACTTCCTTCGAAAGAAGTGCATTCGGTGAAACCGATTTGAAAGAGCATAATTCTGTATTACTTTGATAGGAACACGATGCAGGGTGCCTGAGGAGAAAATTAAAATTAAACTACAGAAATATAGCAATGCTATATTATGAAAATGCTCTGTAGTGAGACGAAGAGGGCCGCAATGGACGCGAAACGAAAAACCTCATGAAGCAGCTGAGCCGAAAATTTACACTGCTAAATACATCGATCAAAACGAACTATTTCGTTTGTACAAATACATAACTAATTGCAAAATCTCCTTTACCTTTTGAACAGTGCACATATCTGTAAGCCTTCCTGCAGTGTGCGCTGCTCTGCCTACAATCTTGTTCTACGGGTTCCGAATCCCATTTACCTTCATGCGTAGAATCGAATCAGTACGGGACAAATCGGTGTCGAAGAGGGAGGGGGCAGGGGGTTTGTTGCGCCAAACAAAAGGTGCCTGAAGAATGAATGTAGAGAGCTTAAGGACAAGAGGGATTTATGTTACACGCTACACACACTGTAACATACATACATTCGATATATTCTCACAAAAATTACATCAGTGGAAATGGAAAATACGAGGGAGATTCGTCTTCGTTTATTTCTGGCAGTTTTAGGATTACATGAATAAAAGCAACATTTAGGGTTGTAAAAAAGCTAATCATCATCATCATCATTATCATCACCATCATATATCTGTCATGGAGTTGGGCCACTTGTTGACCCGTTCCGGTCTCACGTATCCAGAAGTCTCTTCAAAGGTCTACCATGATTCCTTCTGCCAGTTGGACAGCAGTATTTCATTACCCTGGGTAATCTATTTCGAGGCATTCTATTTACATATTGTATCCAGCTTCTCCTGTATTCCAGTAATTTGTCCAAAATTGGTTTTTTTTTAAACTCCTTTGCAATTTGTGCATTTCTTTTGTAATCTGTCCAAGTGTATCCTGCTGTTATTCTCCTATATTTCATCTCTGCTGCTGTTATTCTTCTGGCGTCACTTGCTTTAATAGTCCAAGTTTCGCTGCTATTTGTTTTTAAAAACAAAGCCAATGTTTATTTTAAAGTCTGTAGTTCATATTTCTTCTTGGCTAGAAAGATCTCTCTTATTTCTCTATGTAAATTGATGTCGATATCTGTGCCCTGCTGGATTGCTTCGCGTCTGAAAGGCCCACTAGCAACATGTCACGTGACGTCAGGTATCGCATGGTTTGCCACCATTCAAATTAGCCATGATCCGGAGTCCATGCAATTTAGTTACATTTATCGCAGTTTATATCAGGCATTCACTCGCTGCATTTTAAAGTAGATACTGGGAAAACTTGCCTTCAACGTCACTTCCAACGCACGCGTTTCTCATTCCACGTTAAAACGTTTAAACTTTAATGCCTTCTGTCTCGGTCCACCTTTTTATCGCCTCTAGGATGCGCTGCTATAGCTTACGGACTGATGCAGGTATTGGAGGAAAGCTCATTACATGCATCACGAAAGTAATGCTTGTCAGAACTGGAATGCTGGGGCCATGCAATGGGTCTCACATGTCCGTTCAATTTGCCAGGAAGCTTTTCGTCGAGGTTCGTACAGACCTCTGTAAGGGAATGTGGTGGTAGGCCACATTCTTGATAAATTGCAGTGCTATTATCCTGATCCTGTGTTTGTGGCATCACTTACTGTTATAGCAACACAGATGCAGCATAATACGTACAACGTGTTTGCTGCTTAGAATGTAGCGAGATTTATAATGACTTTATAACACTTCAGTGGGCCGGGTAGAATAGAATAGAATAATAACTGGGTTCGAGCCCTTCCCGGCCCGATGCATCTAGGCTATTAAGACAGGACCTTTGTGCCCCATATTCTATATTAAGTTAAAGGAACCCTGTTCCTTCAACAAAGTTCCAGATGACCCCCATACCTAATTCCCAGTTACCTCCGGGTCCAATAGAAAAGGAATCCATATATAATTGGCAAAGTTACTATGTACAGTTGCTTTCTACCGGCGTTCTACTTAACTGGAGCCTCCCGTAAAATCCTTACTGGAGTCTCCTGTTGCGGAGCTCTCTTTGAACTCTGAATGACTCTCAATCTCAATCCCGCAGGATCAGGCGTAAATCTCCGGGTCCAGAAAAGGAACTCAGTTATAATGTCAAAATTACTATGTATAATTGCCTTCTACGGGAGTTCCACCTGACTGGAGCCTTCCGTAGAATCTTTACTGCAGTCCACAGTGTGCCGGGTAGCTCAGTTGGTATAACGACTGACTACGGGCTGGACGGTCCGGGATCAAATCCCGGTGGGGACGAGATTTTCCGCTCGTCCAAACCGGCCTTGGAGCCCACCCAGCCTCCTGTAGAATGGGTACCGGGACTTTCCCGGGGGTAAAGTGCGGCCGGGGCGTGATGCTGACCACTCACCCCCTTCTAGTGCCGCGGTCATGGTACAGTAGAGCTATACCTGTACCCACCCTCTGGGCCACAGCGGGCCTGTAAGGGGATCACTTTACCTTTATAACATGTCAAGTTCAGGAAGAGCGAACACAATGGAGTGCGTCGGATAGACTCTAATCACTTACACATATCATTTGAGTTTGTATCATTGCGGCTTCCTGTACTTCTACCGGGGTGCTGATAAGTCATTAGACCGACAAGGAAGGAAACAAGCTCGGAAGCATGTCAGAGACGCGCGCGATTTCAACAACATGGAGACGCGAGCTGTCATCAAGTTTTTTGTCTTTTCTACAAGGCAAGGCGCCGAAGGAAATTCACGTTATTCTGACAGGAACATTAGCTTGTTTCCTTCCTGGTTGGGCTAAGGACTTATCAGCACGCCTGTAAAATACTACATTGAATTTGTCAAGTAATTTTCCGTCCATCTCAGCGTCTCCCTATATGAACTGGGATAAAGAACGAAGAAAAGGCGGGACATCTCGCCACCTAGTGCCCTGGACATGCGCGTAAGAAGATGTCATTTGTCGTAGAAAACAAATGTCTTTGTCTTTACTTGCACGTTCGCCCTCGTTTATCTTCTTCTTTATTTCTTTCTTTCGATTAATTCGTTCCCTCCTTCCTCCTGTTTTCCGTTGATTTGTCCTTCCCACAGTAACCCGACACTTTCTTCTTCTTCTGCCTTTCCTGTCCTTCAATTAAAACAGTTCCTTTATACTTCTCCACACATTCGGCCGTCTCTAGCTTTTCCCCAAGTTCTGCGTTGTTTTGAGTGCAAACAAGCACACATAAAACAGTGTTTGCAATGCAAAAATATATTTTTCTTTTACAAAATAAGCTGTCAGTAAACTCTCGAATTTTAACAGGCCATGAAGGACAAAAGGGGAAGCAGAAGCATAGTTATACACTTTCTTTAACCTCGGCGCTACATGGGGGTGGGTGGTAAACACCACCCTCTGCCACTTTACCCCCCGGTAAAGACCCGGTACCCATTGTGTAGGGGGCTGGGTGGGCCACCAGGCCGGTCAGGACGGGTGCGGAAAATCTTGCCCTATCAGGATTAGATTCTCGGACAGTCCAGTTCGTAGCGATTCGACAAACCGTTGGTAATAAAAAATATTTCACAAATGTTAAATTAAATACTTAATTACTTACTTACTCCTTCGTGAGGAGCTAACCGGTTTGCAACTAGTCAAGAAATTCCCGCATTTTATGGGACCTGAAGGTTCATTACCGCACTCACAAGTGCCCGCCACCCGTCCCTATCCTGAACCAGATCGATCAAGTACATGTCCCCACATCCCACTTCCTGAAAATCTATCTTAATATTATCGTCCCTTCTAAGCCAAGCCTTCCAAGTGGTCTCTTTACGTCACTTTTCCCCACCAAAACCCTGTATACACCTCTCCTCCTTCCCATACATGCTACATGCACCACTTATCTCATTCTTCTCGATTTTATCACCCGACCAATATTTGGTGAACAGTACAGATCATTAATTTCCTCATTACGTAGTTTCCCCCCACTCCCCTGTTACCTCGTCCCTGCTAGGCCCAAATATTCTCCTCAAGACCCTATTCTCAAACACCCTCAGCCTGCGTTCCTCCCTCAGTGTGAGTGACCAAGTTTCACACCCATACAAAACAACAGGAAGAATTATATTTCTGTATATCTTAACCTTTAAATTTTTGGATAGCAGCATGGAAGACAGAAGATTCTGCACCGAATGATAGCAAGCATTGCCTGACTTCAATCTCCTTGTTAAATTAAATAACCATAGTTAGTATTACATTCTGTGGGCCCCGTAGCCCAGTCGGTATAGCGACTGGGCTATGGGCTGGACGGTCCGGGACCGAATCCCAGTGGGGCGAGATTTTCCGCTCGTCCAGACCGGCCCTGGGGCCCACCCAGCCTCCTGTAAAATGGGTACCTGGTCTTTCCGGGGGTAAAGTGCGGCCGGGGCGTGCTGCTGACAACTCACCCCCTTCTAGTGCCGCGGTCATGGAAGAGTAGAGTTATATCTCAACCCACCCTCTGGGCCACACCGGGCCTGTAACGGGATCACTTTACCTTTAATATTACCTTCTACATTCGTCTTGCTAAATTACTGCAACGTTTTGTGTCACCTGTCTTGCGCCTGGGTGTCGAAATCTCAATTTTTAACGTGCTATTTACAACGCTCGCATGCCTCGTACCTTCATTTGTCACACCAACACGGACGTACCACATAAAACTGCCGTCCATAACAAGCGTAATATTAAGCTACAAACAATACAGGAGTCTCTTTAACCGGTCATAAATGCCGACAGCAAATACATCTGGTGTTTACAGCGGCAGTTGGAGCGTGTTCCTAGTGATGCACAGTTTACTGTCGATACTGCTCTTTAATGGTTTTGCTGAACCTGGAGTGCGCTCAGCTCTGCAGATACTAGAGCTGGGAAATTACCTTCTTAACGAGGCGCTATAAATCCTGTAACCCATAGGACATCATGATGTGCAGAAGAACAATACACCTTCACCCGACAGCAAGACACATCCAGTTCGAATTGAACACGTGTCGGTGGGACTCGCGAAGAAAAGTAAGAAAGGTTAAACAATTATTAGCCCTGTAAATACGAAGATTTAGAATGGCTTACACTTCCTTTACAAGACACTACCGCACAGTAAACCTATTCCGTTTCAGTTACAATAACAAATTATATGTGTAATATAATACCAAACAGTGTACATCAGCACAACCACTTTATTACTCAAGGTAATTATAAGGCTACATATTTCGACTATAGATTAGTCATCTTCAGGCCTATTTTTGTCAACTGAGTCACAAGACGCTATGCACACTTTGGGATCCCATCGTGTTTACATCCATGGAAATACATACAATTAAATCGTTTGTCTGTAAGAATGTGACGTGCAAATTGTACAATTTGCACGTCACACTGTCACACAATATGTAGCCTTATAATTACCGCGAGTAATAATGTGGTTGTGCTGATGTGCACTGCTTGGTATTATGTTACATTTATGTTACATTTATGTTACATTTATGTTACATTTATGTTACATTTATGTTACATTTATAAGCACTTCGTGATGCTTCCATTCAAACAAATTATATTTGCTACGTAAGGAAATAATCGCTGTTTTCCTGACTCACGTACAAAACACACAAAATGCACTGCCAATGCAGGACGCAGAAATTTTAAGCGTTAAACGTATTTGTACAGCAACTGAACTGTACATGAACTGAACTGTAAATGAACTGAACTGTAAATGAACTGAACTGTAAATGAACTGAACTGTACATGAACTGAACTGTAAATGAACTGAACTGTACATGAACTGAACTGTAAATGAACTGAACTGTACATGAACTGAACTGTAAATGAACTGAAC
>Ga0123352_10021290_pt1 | contig 10334 bp, 4 predicted proteins | sample TergutLab28metaG_FD_89700 | JGI IMG/M metagenome (GOLD analysis project Ga0123352, IMG submission 89700) | Labiotermes labralis P1 segment gut microbial communities from Petit-Saut dam, French Guiana - Lab288 P1 | ecosystem: Host-associated > Arthropoda: Insects > Digestive system > Gut ... | reverse complement strand
TAGGCTGGTACCCCTTCTTAAAGTCACTGATGCCCCTATACAAGTCCCTAATGTTTTGGATCTTATTGTTAGTTTCAAGTTCCTCAATTTTAGCTCTCAGATGTGCCTTCTTTTTGTTCCTGATATGCCTGCTAACTTCACGCCTTGCCTTGTTCAGATTATCTATATTGCTTTGGCTTGGATCCTGTACCCACTGAATTTTAGCCCGCTTCCTTTGATCCAAAAAACCTAAACATTCTACATCAAACCAGAGTTTATTCTGCTTAAATTCATCCAAACCCAGACTCTCTTTCGCTGAGGTTTGGATATTCTCTTTAATGTTTTCCCAATTCCTATTTATGTCCTCGTCATCATCCGAGTTCTCCAAAGCTGCAGACCTGTTTTTAATCTCAACCTGATATTGTTCCCTAACCTCTGGCTCATTTAGCTTCCTCAAGTTAAATCTTTGCCTATCAAACCTCTGCGGCCTGTTTACCCACTGCTAATCTTTCCCTAACCTTTGCAATCACCAGATAGTGATCTGTATCACATTCAGCTCTCCTGAAACTTCGCACATCCACTACACTTGAATGCCATCTCCTATCTGTCAATACGTGGTCAATCTGGTTGTGAGTCTTACCATCAGGGGAGGTCCAGGTGTATTTATGAATGTTCCGGTGTGGGAACATCGTGCTCTTAACCACCAGATTTTGTGATGTGGCGAAGTTAACTAGTCTAACCCCATTATCATTACTATCCTGATGGAGACTCTCCTCTCCAATTGTTGGCTTGAAGCTATTCTCTCTCCCCACTTTTGCATTACAGTCTCCTAGTAACATTTTCATATGATATTTTGGGAATTGATCGAATACCTGCTCTAATTCCACATAAAAACTATCTTTTGCCTCATCACTTTTCTTCACTTGGTGCATGCACATTTACAACAATAATATTACGCCAGCGACCTCTCAGCACTATATATGACAACCTATCACTAACAAACTCTACTCTCTTCACTGCTGATACTATTCTACGGTGTACAAAAAACCCTGTTCCCATTTGATGATTTTCATTTCCTTTCCCGTAGAAAAAATCATAATCCCCTGCTCTTAACTGTGCCCCCTTTGCCCCACCTGACCTCCTGTACACCCACTACATCTAATTTATACCTCACTAATTCCCTCGCTGCTGCCTTAAGTGACCCTGCCCTTTACAAACTCCTAACATTCTAAGTCCCTATTTTCATCCCTCTTTGCCTCTTGCGCGTTGCTTCCCCTGGAAACACTCCCCTCCCCGGAGATCCGAGTGGGGGAGTAGTTTACCTCCGGATTGTTTTGTCTCCAGAGCAAGCATCCCACCTGTGAATGTTTCTTAACATAAGTATTTTACAGGGAAGGGTTGTTAGCACCTCGCCCAACTCCCAAGCTGGAGGACCATCCCTCGTCGGCTGTCCGCGACTGCTTATTCAATTTATTCGCAGCTACCCTCCTTATCGGAGGCCGTTCCTCTATCCGCAACCTGAGGACGCACCATGCCGTGGTGACAGGGACCCACTACATGGCGAACTCGTGTATTTGTCTAATAATTGATAATGCGATACGCGCTAAAATGTTGGTGTTGGTGTGCTACTTTGAGACATAAATATTTTAGGAAGGAGACTCTGGTAGAATTAACAGTATTGTTATGGTGCAGAGAACTTGTCAAGGAACATTGTGCTTTTCTGATATCTGGAGGTCCATAATAGCCCATTTATGGACCTGTCCTGTAATAGGTTAATCCAGACTACTCTTACACACGATGCTGTATGTCAGTTAATGAGCATTAAGTGTGATTTTAATTCGTAATGAACGTGTTTTATTAATTGTACTAGTGTGGGCCGGGTAGCTCAGTCGGTATAGCGACTGAGCTACGGGTTGGAAGATGCGGGATCGAATCCCTGTGGGGACGAGATTCTCTGCCCGTCCATACCGGCCCTGGGGCCCACCCAGCCTCCATTAAAATGGGTACCGAATCTTTCCCGGGGGTAAAGTACGGCCGGGGCGTGCTGCTGACCACTCACTCCCTTCTAGTGCCGCGTTATACCTCTACCCACCCTCTGGGCCACACCGGGCCTGTAACAGGATCACTTTACCTTTTTACTAATTGTACTAGTATGCTGTAATCATCACACGTTTGTTTGTTTATTTTTTAATTTGACAATCATTCTAAGCAAGTGACCGCCTCTGTGGTCTAGTGGTCAGAGTGTCTGGCTACAGATACAGAGGTCCCGGGTTCGATCCCCGGCGCTACCAGATTTTCTGAGTAGTAGTGGGTCTGGAACGGGGTCCGCTCAGCCTCGTGAGGTCAATTGAGGAGCTGCTTGAATGAACAAAGTAGCGGCTCCAGGTCTAGAAAACAGTGATTAACGGCTGTGTGGACCCGTTGCGCTGACCACGTGACACCCCTCTATTCGCAAAAGTTGGCACTAAATTCGCCGACCGGCGGCGGCCGCTCTATCGGTATAGTTCGCGTGCGGACTAAGGCCACGGAGTTTAGTTTAGTTCTAAGCAAGTACTAATTACAGCCACACCTCGCTCGAAGGCAACTACAACCAACGCTGCAAGTGATTTTAAATACACAAAACGCGCCACAGGTTGAAGATTTCACCGAAACTAGTGTGTTTTATTATTTATTAGATTTTTGAAAGAACTAGAATACGGTTTATGTATTCCTACGGTGTGAACGTATCGTGCATTTTCTTGGCATTTGGTGACGGAACTTTTAATCTCTTGGGATTAAACTGCGATTTTTCGGTCCAGTGCGCAGCGAATGTGAATGTGAGCAGTGTCGAACATTCATATTCATATTCATATGTTGTTTGTAGTAGGGAAAGTCGCCGTGGAATTGCATACAAAGTGGAAGGCATGTCAAAGTTTTGTGCCTGTGGGCGTGAGTTTTATGTAGATACGAAGATTGAAATTATAACTGAAAACAGATCTGCTCACACGATTTTATTCGTGACACATGTCCGATTTAATACGATAAATTGATGTTAAACTTTAAGTAAGAATTATTGCACAGGTGATGTTCAAATGACCTGTGGGGGGGAAAAAAAGTGCGTATCTTAGAAAGAACCAGTTCTGTTCGTTCATTTGCTGTAAGTTTTGCCTCACAAATGTACATGTGTAAAGGGAGAGTAAATTCTATACTTTTGTGTGTTGTTCATGTATGTCGGAATTGAGGCCAAGGCTGACTTACACATGTGCGAGTGATTAATGAACAAAATCCTCATTTATACTTTTACAGTAGCGCCTTGCAGTTTTTGAGATCCAAGGTTCTGAATGTGGTGAGTGTAAAGAACGGTGCTCTGTTGCGTAGTATACGTTTTTACGCGATTCGAAGGAACCTGCTGCATCGATCCTCACTGCAGAACACTGAGACGCTGTGGTTCTCCTAAACATAGGTAAATTTTTACCCGGTAGCAAGTTTGTCTGTCACTTTCCAGAAGACAGTAATCCTCTTTTTTTTTCCCCCACAGACGATTTTTGACTTAAATTCCGGGCATTATTATTATTATTATTATTATTATTATTGCTTGTACATCTTTAGAGAAATCTTGGAAAACGAACGCTTCGAACTGGCCTCAACTGTCTCCGTTCGTATTCCAAACTACCCACGACCACTTCCCCATCCCATTCGATGCTGTGTAGACTATCAGCTACATAGGCCTACGCACAGTCTCTCACGTGTACTCATCCAACTTCACCAGGAAAGTTGACTGAAAGGGTGACACTTAGGTCTTGTGTGCGTGAGGGAGGCTAAATGGAGATGAGTGGTCTGCAACCCGCCCCATTGGCTTTACCCCCTGGAAAGATCCTAGGTACCCGCTGAATAAGAGGCTGGGTGGTGGTCCAAGAGCTAGTTTGGGCGATTTTGAAGAGAGAAAAATCTTGTGCCACTGCCGGGATTCAAATTCCGGATCGCCCAGCCCGTAGCCCAGTTAGTGTACCGACAGCGCTGTCCCAGCTCCTTAAGAGCTCCTGATACTGATGAAGTTTTTGGCAATTCGGATTTCATTTGCTGCTGCTCAGTTGACGTTATTTTGCAGACAGCGCAGAGCGAGGCAACTTACAGCGTGTGCGTGATACGTGCGCTGGAATGCGTTTTGTAACACCACATTTTTAGTTTCGGAGATCTTACCATATGAATGATTTAAGTTTAAACTCATTAATGGTCACCCGGGCGCCACACTGGCGCCAAGGGAATGAAACATTAATCGAAAGCTTCTGAATTAAAAGATTAAATACAGTTAAGCCGTAGCCATATTATCGTGAGAAACTTGTCCCTGTGACGTCACGAACAAGGATTTCAGGCTTCCTCTCACTGTCAGTTCTAATGATGGTAGGTTTATAATGGACACTTTGCAGTAGGTCTTTGCCAAGCAATGACAGGCGCGAGCTCGCTTGAGTGTGTTTAGTAACATGGATGGCCAATTTGACGTTCAGGTGACCGTGCATCGTGATAAATTAGTATAATAAAACCAACTAGATGCACTAAAGGTAAAGTGATCCCGTTACAGACACGGTGTGGCCCAGAGAGTGGGTAGAGGTATAGCTCTACTCTTTCATGACCGCGGCACTAGAAGGGGGTGAGTGGTCAGCAGCACGCCCCAGCCGCACTTTACCCCCGGGAAAGACCCGGTACCCATTTTCAGGAGACTGGGTGGGCCCCAGGGCCGGTCTGGACGGGCGGAAAATCTCGTCCCCACCGGGATTCGATCCCGGACCGTCCAGCCCGTAGTCAGTCGCTCTACCGACTGAGCTACCCGACCCACTACTAGATGCACTAATTTATTTTTGGAATAAAACTACATGTTTCGGACAGTTCCACTGTCCATCATGAGGAGTTTTTCAATGTACACATATCAATGGTATATGTCATACAGGTTTGCCGACAGCTTGCTCGCAAGCTGTCGACAAACGTGTATGACATATACCATTGCTGTGTGTACAGTGAAAAACTCCTCATGATGGACAGAGGAACTGTGCGAAACATGTAGCGTTTTATTCCAAAAAGTAAATATGAGAAATTAGTGCATCTAGTTGGTTTTACTATAAGAATGGATGGCCAAATATAATGTACACCGTCATTTTATATCAAAATTTAGTTGTCTTGGTCACCATGTTGTACTTTTCTTTATGTGACTTGTATTGTATACTGTCAACTGTTTTAAGGCTACCTTCATTCAACTTGTAGTTTAAGAATTCAGTTTGTATTTTACAGAACACAGTGGTGCTGTTTATGAAAGTAACGTTGACTGTGAAACTCACGTAATAATACTATGTGCACTGCATGGTATGCGGAACTTTTTAATGTTACGGCAAATGGTGCATTAGTTGAGCACCGGCCTTTAGACGATATTTTTTTTTGTTTTGTTTATGAGTCTTGGGAGAGAATATAAAGAAACGCCAAAAAGGTAACGTCTTGTTTGTCTGTGACACAGGATCATGTCGTAGTTTTGTTTGTCGGATTTAAATTGACACAGAACTGATGCACTTTTGATTTGTCTGATATAATTATGTAAAGGTAAAGGTATTAATTACAGATCTGGACAGGCCCGTAGGGCTCCAGGAGGCTGAGGCTGCCATAGTTGTAAGGTGATAAGGTTGTCAGCCGTAGGCACCGACCGCCTTTATCCCTGGTACTCAGTTCTGTTAGAGACTGAGTTGACCCCAGGATCACAGTGCGGCCGGACGGCGTAAGTCGATGAAAAATCCCAATGATAAAGATAAAATCAATAGTAATATTAATTTAAGGTGGTTTTCCATCTGCCGTCGTGTAAATGGAGACGTTCCTAAACATTTAATTGTATTTCGTTCAGCGTTGGGAGGCTAACATGTTATAATTGCCCTTTCGAGGTGTTCTGGAGTTCTGAACACTTACTTGAAATGTGGAAATTTCGTTTGTTTTATGTCGGAAACTTCGGTACGTATTTTTTAAATACGTGTAATTATCATTATTTTTTTCAGATTTGCTTTTACCTCCTAAATGTAGGCCATATGTGAATGTTCATTGCAGTTGTCCAGCTGCGTTGCGACTCTTTTTTGTTCTATATCGTTCTTTCGTCCCCGTTAAAAATAATGAGTCCTTGTTGCTTGTTGATGGTTTCATTACATGTTAAAGAAGGCAGTAACATAAATGGAAAGGGTAGGAGAAAACTGCCTTGATCAATAAAAATATTATGTTAGAGCTTGTTTACCGTAGTTTTTAACACAACAAAAAAAAAGCATGTTTAGAAATTACCTTCGTTAGTAGAGTTTACTGTTTCTGTGTTTTGGTGCTTCCGTTGTGTGCGAAGCTGGTCCGGTGCTGAGACTTCAACAGGTGGTAGTCGCTTTAACGTTGAAACAGAAGGTGAATTGCGTGAATTTGGCATTTAGGCTGTATAGTAATTTGGCGGCTACAGCATTTTCTGTATGAACCACTTATACAGTGTGAGAGGTGGCGACAGCGACCGTCATGTTGATTAACTACGAGAGTCCTCAGGTGTATGTGGATGGCTGAGTAACGATTGCTGACTTTACTGGATTGATAACAGAGCAAGACTCTGTCCGGCTGCGGTCGGGACCTGTTTTAGAGTGCTATTCCTTCTTTCGCCTAGAACGTCGTATAAAAAGCACAAAATTCCCAGTTTGAATGGTCGGTGTTAGAACCAAATTTACCATTCGGAATGCATGTCATAAATGTTTGCACTTCCTTGTGTAAGGTAATTATTTTATCTAGCAAATATCGTTTATTATTTACTCTCGGCTCGCTTGTATGAACGTAGCCCACTCTTCCGACCGCCCACACGCGCGGCTGAATGGCGACGGGTAATGACATATTAGACACATAAAATAAGGACTATAGAGCATATAATATGATCTCCTAACCTTGCCATTAGCAAGTTGTGACTATAAAATATGCGCTCCCCACTTCCTTGTATAAGGTCATTATTTTATCTGACAAATATCGTTTGTTATTTACTGTCGGCCAGCTTATATGAACGTAGCGCATTCTTCCGACCGCCCACACCCGCGGTGGAGTAGCGGCGGGAAGTGACAAATTTGGCACATAACGTAAGGACTATATTGAATATAATCTGACCTACTAACCTTGCCATCATCAAGTTATGACTATCTAAATAAAGGCGCTGGTACACCTCAGCTCACGTTCCTCATTTTACTAGAACGATATTCTTATGGTATCGTGTCCACGTTTCCTCCCTCCCCATCGTTTGCAGAAACATTCATAGACTGACGTAAGAAATGTGGAAGGTTAAACATTAGCCCATAAGAGATGTTTGCCGTTGTGCAAAGAGTTCTTTTAACGCGGAACTTAGCAGGACTGAGCGCTGCAGAACAGGCGGCACTATATGTCATTGCGCAGCAACCATGTAGTCCGATGAACGGCGAGCAGTCCGGCGATAGAGAAAACGTCCTCATAACACCGATTGTTACTATATGCTGTATGAGTGGCTTTCGCTGTTGACCGGACACCTGCTGTGTTTACCATTAGGCCTGTAGCTGTCAGTAATACCGACATGGTGGCCACATATGAAATTCTTGTTACATTTGTTTAAATGTTGCAGAAGTTCGACTGAAGGTAGCGGTGCGTCATTGCTAGATCCGTTTGATCGTGATAACTGTTGATCTCCTGACATGAACTTAACAAAATATTTTTGCGATAACGCTGTAAACAAGGAGTGTACAAATTAAAAAAGAAAACACATAGGAGCCACCTCAAAATCCCAGGCGCCGGAAGGATGAAATGAAGCAAATTCCATTCTGAGGAACCAGAAATATTAGGCGCCGAGGGATCTCCCCCACCCTCCCCCCTCCCGCTGTAAAGATAGTCTGCATACAGATTCGGTAGATAGTCTGCATACAGAATCGGTATGAAACTTTTACATGTTGGCATTTGAAAACTTGGGTGTAAAAGTTCGGCTGTCACACCGGCGGGGGGTTACGTCAACGTAGGTTGAGGGTGTTTGTGAAGAAGGTACTGAAGAAGAAACCTGGACTTGAACGAGAGGGATATTCTTACTTCTTAGTGTAGTCTTACTTCAGGTTTGCTGCGCGGTGTAGTTGAGGCCTTCGCTCTTCTGACTTGTTTCGCTCCGTACGTCGGTAGCTGGTTACCGTCGTTTCGGTGCAGCCTGTCGGTTCCATCTTCAAGCGTCAAGCTTTAAACGTCGGTAACCAGCTACCAGTGAACGTTGTGTCGTATCCCAGAAGTTCGAAGGCTCTAACATCACCACACAATTTAATAATAGTCCGATAAGGTGCGACTTATTCAGTTTATTACATTTATTTAGGCAGCCCTACATGTGTCGGGTGTTGACACCCATCGTCAGGAGCTCGTACAACTGTAATTACACCTTCTGGTATTGATTAACCGGATCTACTACCATCCGCTCTTGTTGTTGAGTTGGAACTGATTCATGTGTATCGTACGGTAGGTATTAATTTGTTATGTCATAACAAATGAATACCTACCGTACGATACACATGATTCAGTTCCAACTCAACAACGAGAGCGAATGGTAGTAGATCCGGTTAATCAATACCAGAAGCTATAATTACAGTTGTATTAGCTCCTGATGATGGGTGTCAACACCCGAAACATGTAGAGCTGCCTACAGAAATGTAATAAACTGAATAAGTCGCATCTTGTTGGACAATTATTAAATTCGATTCACTATGCACGGAGCCATGTATATAAAAATCACCAGATAAATTGAAGCGTTTTAAGGAAGACAAGCGGAATTCTTTTTTATTTAGGTGTCATATTGTGAAATATTTTTATGGGCTTGAAAAAAAAAGGGGGGGGGGTAAATGTCTGAGCGTTATTCGAAACTTTAACCCGGAAACCTGGTAGCACAACTGTAATTCCTCCGGGCTCCAGCAGTCAGGAGCTACCAGTTCACCTGCAGGAATTCGAACGTTGAGCGAGTCATGAGAATTGTCATAGTTCGTGAAATGCAAAGTGTAGTGCTTTACATGTTAAAGTCACACGTTGTTTCCTGAGCTGTTATCAGGTCCGTGAGTCCCGTAGGCGGATCTCACTTCAGTAATCACTTTAGTGGTTGGTTTTGTCGACTGTATGCTAGTATGACTCATGTCTTCTGATCGTGATCATATACAGAGAGGAGCAGGCACAGGTTGAGCCGTCTTTGTTTATAATATTTGGCTGCGGTACTCGAACCGGAAATCATCCCCACTCTTCCTTTTCCCAGACCTGAAACACTGCAAATACAATGGCAAATGATCAGAAATGTCATTTATATTTACTAAGCTTTGTGTATACAGGCTCTCACACTGACCTTCGAATTCTGTCAGTATCTTACTTCAACTGCGAAGTTAGTAAGATATATTTTATAATTGTGTGTCCAGAATATTAAGAGAGTGACTTGATGGAGGATAGACAGTTTGATACGTTATGCCTGTGAGACGCGCGCGCGTGTGTGTGTGTCTTTGTGCCTTTGTAAAAGGAAACAATCAGGGTCATGAATGGACACATGAAATGTGTGCAGTAAATGTCTGCAATTGGTAAAAGCCATTAAAGACTAAGTAGAAGGAATTTTTCTGTCCACTGCTCCCAGATTTTCAGAAAGAACATTAATTTTTAGAAGGTTCTTAGACTTCGCCATTTTGTCCGTCTGGTGAGAGTGATTTAAAATTGGTATGGTGCAGTGGCGGAATTATACTGACAGAGGAAAACCTCAGTACTCGCAGAAAAAATCTTCCCCAGTGCCACTTTGTCCGATACAAATCTCATGTTGGCTGGCCTCGTTTCGACCCCGGCCCCCTGCGGTTTAAAGATTAAGATTAATCTGAACTGTTTTTGAAGATTCAGCTCGTACCGCTCAGTAAACACACTCTATGTTGGTTATTAATATCAACGTGTCAGTGCTGTTTGCGGAAGTAATTGCTGTTTGTTCTGAGAACAGTGCAAAACATGGTAAGGCAGAACGTAGGAATTTTGATTGATAAACATAGTGGTAAATGAAGTAACCACTAAGCTTTAAAGGCCTGATATGTTAAGTGAATAATACAGGAACCAAATACGTTAGAATTATGAAACAAACTGCATTTTGAAGAGAAAAAACGGAGAGTATTATACAGTGTTCAAAATATTGAGTAACTATATTTGTTAAATAAATATATAAAATGCAACTTTAGAGGTTAGCGGTGCGATACGACCCCTATAGGGGTCTACCGCACCGCTAACCTCTAAAGTTGCATTTTATATATTTATTTAACAAATATAGTTACTCAATATTTTGAACACTGTATAATACTCTCCGTTTTTTCTCTTCAAAATGCAGTTTGTTT
>Ga0123352_10021289_pt1 | contig 10334 bp, 9 predicted proteins | sample TergutLab28metaG_FD_89700 | JGI IMG/M metagenome (GOLD analysis project Ga0123352, IMG submission 89700) | Labiotermes labralis P1 segment gut microbial communities from Petit-Saut dam, French Guiana - Lab288 P1 | ecosystem: Host-associated > Arthropoda: Insects > Digestive system > Gut ... | reverse complement strand
TGTTCTTGATTATTTCACGCATGCACGTCAGGTTAAGTACTTTGTGTGTAACAGTGAGCCTGTGTTTTCTGGCCAAGGGAATCGTTCTGTTTCCTATTTCATGTATACATCTTGAACTTTGTGCTCACAATATATTTGTATCTCACTTGTTATCCCTGTGCTGGGTGCATGTGTTTTATGGGTTTCTGTCGCTTACGCTATCCCACAAGAAATCCTCACTGCGGGGCTCAGTCGCCCAGACAGCTGACGGGAATAAACAGGGTTCCGAGCTCCACGGCCATCCTTACCACCTAGTGGGGCTCAGGGGTAAGAACCAAATATTGCGGACAGGGATATTTAATATCGTAAGAATTACTTACTCTACATCACATTCCGCGTACGAATTTGCAGATTGTCGTTACCATCCTTTCGAAGAATAGTTCAACAACTATGAGCTCATGGAAGTCGAAGTATCACCATTAACAAATTTTCAAATAGATCAGATTGTCTCCCGTCGAAAAACAAGGTTCATTACGCAACACCTTGTCAGTTGGGCAGGTTACGACAAATCGTTTAACTCTGTGGTACATGTGTCAGATATTAAACAATTGCAAGGGATCTCTTATATGTAACGTTACTGTTTTAACAGTTGGAAGTTCTGTTGCCCGCAATACAGAGCGCACTGCCGAGTGATCGTGTTACAGGGGGAAATTTTTTTCAGAGGATTGTTTGTTTTAGTTAATCTCTGCTATATTTAGGAGCTAATGTTGTAGCAAAGAGGGTTCTTAAAACAGGGTCGAATGTCTTTACTGGTACTATCCTAACAATCCGATCACAAGGAAGGCGAAGTGATAAGATAGCATTTTGGCGAGGAAAAGGATAAACTGTAATCTGAAATGAAGTACGTGGACTGTTGGATTATTACGATTAAAAAAAAGAAAAGTCAAGCGAAAAAGACTCTTTCGCAATGTTAAGGTCATATTTACGCCAACATTATGAAATGCATGGATTCAGAAGTGGGCATCTTTCTGCAAGGAATTGTTGCTGCATCTCAAAAACACTTTCTATCACCCAGCTTTTGGTTAATTCTATATTTGACTGTTCATTCTCTGTGTGCATGCTTTGTGGATTGTTTTCGTTAACTTTAATATGGATGTGCTGAGGCGTTATATGTTTTACTCTGCACTTTTTTGGAATAACATTATTGCTTTAGTTTTCAAATATTTTTTTCTTGATTTTTGCAATGATGGGTAGTTCTTGCTTTTTGAGAATTTATCACTTTTGCATTGTTCATTCCGTGCATTGACATATTACAACTCTGGCAACACCAACAAGTAATAGGACGAATATGTAGATTGTAGAATTCTGTAGTTGTTGGTGTTAACAGAACAATGTGAAACTCACAGTTACAAATCCAGAAATTTTTCTTTGTTATTGCCGCGTCAACATATTTGGACTATGTCACATTTTTAAAAGATTTAGTAACTCAGAGTGTCTTCGTGTCTGTTATGTGTGTCCTGTTATGATGCGTGAACATACACGTTTTTAGTTGTCATTGTGTCTTTTTTGTCGAGCAACGTCTTTACTCACATTTATCGGAACTTTTACTGTGTTTATATTTCGTCCAGTAAATTCCCATCACTCGCACAGAGCTCAGGTTGATGTTACCCATTCAATTCAGTTCGTTGCAGTTTTCCTGGACCTTGCTTTCTGTGGCACCGTCGGTAAGCAATGTTTATTTTTTTTATTTTCCTAATGGCAGGTACATTGACTGTTTATCATTGACCTATGCGACCGATAAAAGTAAAACGTTAAAATTACAGTATAGATGTTACGCTCAAAGTTAAAAAACGCTCATTGAGAGGAAAAAAGACCACAACGTATTGTGGCATTAGAGAAACAACTACAACGAGAAATTTCGTGTTGAAGCTGTTTTTAAACAACCACGACGCCTTGTGGCGTGAGAGAAACAGCCACAAAGCGAAATGTCTTTTTAGTGAACTGTTTACGAGTTTAGTAATTTATTGACAAAAAATGCAGTGTGTAGGCCTAATGAAGAACAATGGCGAAGCTCGTTTATTTTTACAGGAGCTGTTAGAATGACAAATTAGAATTACACTTCATATTTTTCGAAAGACATTTGCACTTTTATCGACGCTGTACCTCTTACAATGGCAGCTTACAAATGCCTGCAACGACGTCATCATCGAGGCTGACCGAAGAGGTAGTGAACTTGAGGGCACATCATGTGCCTCGATGAAGTTGTTGTCGGCAGTTGTGAATTCATTGCGAGCATACAGCTGCTCAAGGAGTCCTTTCTTCGTGTCCAACAGATAAAGCCCAGAAGAGTTGACATCAACGACGACTGCTAGGACATTTCTGGGGGTTAGACGTCCTCGATCAAGGTCAGGCACCCTGACCACAACGTTTGTCCCAATATCAACTGCTGGAAGTCTTGAGTTGGAGAGAGAAACCATTTTTTGAGCTTGTTGTTTCTGACCAGATTTTGCACCTTCTCGCTCAATTGTTCCGTGCACAGAGGTTACAAGTGACTTTCAGTCCGAAACCCTCACTTTCTTCACTGTAACTTCCACAAATAGCGTGAACAAACTGGTCACACACTGAACACTTGTGAGCTCCTGATGACTCCTTCTCACAAATCACACGGTAAATTTTTTGGTGTCTTTCTTCTCTACCTTTTCTTCTGAAATGTCATTGGTTTGATTTGCATCTTCATCTTTTCTGTCCTGTTGGTTGGCCTCTTCCTTGTCTCGACCATTATTCATTCTTGCATTAAAGAGCTGTTCCAGGTCTTCTTCAGTTTCTTTTGAACAGTACATGTCTTCAGTGAGCAGAGAATCCCCGAGTCCGATCCTCTGCGCCGTTCCAGACATAGCCTCATAAGGGCTTGTCTTGATGCCTGAATGCAGAGCTCGGTGTTTCTTGCTTTAGATAAACCGTAATCCTTTAGACCAGGTTTACGTGTTGTTGTTGGACATCCAAGCAACCAGCATGTCTCGAACATCTTGGTTGGATCTTTCAACTGATCCTTGACTTTGAGAATGTCTTGGCTTTCCATGCACAAGCTTCATTCCTGGACACATATCAGCCAAGTTTTGTATTATTTTGTTCGCAAATTCGTGGCCATTGTCGCTCTGCAGTATGAATGGGACACCGAACATACAAAAGATGTCCATTAGTTGATAGGCCATTTCCTCGGCGGTTTGTGGTATTTTCATGAATTCCGAACTCGTTGTGGTCATTTCCTTTAACAGCCACAACGCGTTGTGGTTGTTTTTTTTCGCTCAACGAGCGTTTTCGATCTTTGAGCTTAACATAAATACAAAAAACATTGAAAGTAAATATGAAAGTCCTATTGATAAGAAGTAGTCACAAAAATAGTAATTGTAAAAAGACAAAGTCAAATTTCCATCATTTTTGTCCTGGCGTCCCAGTATCGCTCACACTCTGTCCTCTCAAGCAGTGCGGTATGTTTTATACGGCTAAGCGATCTACAACTCTGGCATAGCGACCTATCTGTAAGCAAAGAGGAGGCATTTGCGTGTTGTGAATAGTTTGTTATAAATACCATAATATTAGTTAAACATGTCAAATGAGATCGTTGCTAAAGCGAGCCATTTCGACACTACAATATCATCACAAAAGATAAGTATTTTGAGTATCCACCGAATTGGTGTGCTGTGGTTGTTCAAAGTCTGGATCGTTGAAAACACTGGTTACAAGCGTCAACGGCAAATTCTTGGTATGCAGGATGTGATGGTAACCGTGCCATGGCTGCTAACGGTGTGTTGAGTGCTTGCCTGAAGCGTGCGCTGCTGCACATGATCTGTGGTTGCTGCCACCACTGCGATCCAATGCAAAATTTGGTTTGTGTCCTGCTTGTCAAGATTGTACGTATATATGAACCTAAAGGCACAGTGATATTGATATCTAGACAGTAAAGCAAGCGAAAGTGTTTTGTATCAGGTTGTAGAGGAAGACGGAGCCATTTTATTTCGTCTGTCACTGAATTACAAGGCGATCGTAAGCGTTATTTAGTAATGCATATTTATCAAACATCGCGTACTTATGTGTAGTATTGTAAAAAAAAAACATTGTATGCCTCAGTTTGAATGATCATGTATAGATTGTGATTTGGTGTTCAGTACTAGCTGCTACAGTCTGCCAGTTTAAAGGTGGCATTGTACTTGATGTAATGCATTTCTGTAAGAGAAGTGTTTTTCCGATTCAAAGATTAAGAGGACATTTCAAAACCAGATGTCGAGATATGAAACAACTAATTTTATTGGTCTGTGTCTGGCTTGTGATTTGTCAGAAATTAGTAGTTAACCATGTTGTGGTGGTATCTTGTAGTGGATTCCTTTAAAAACAATGTGGCCTGACTAACACGATAGTCTACTACTGACCACCTAATAAACCAGCATATGGAAGAAACAAACCTTGTCTCCAACTAGTCTGAGTTTCCCTTGTGTTCATGACTAAATGCTGGGTAGTGTAGCCTAGCATTATGCTATGGGTAGGACCATGGGTAATAATTTGAGGAAGGGAACAGTAGTGTTCTCTCTGTCCAGCAATTAAGTTTTGATTTTTACTACCAACTATATTTCATGATATTTCCTGGAGTAACTGTATACTTGTTCCTTCTTGACCTGACTTCACACGGTAAATCTTCTACAAGTGGGATCAGACCCTTTTAAGGTCATTAGCACCAATTCACACACTCAGCAGGTTACCATGATGAGATAGGTCCTACCAGACATGCTGCAGACCAGCAGGATGATGGTAATGGCAGTGTTGTTGCTTAGGTTTGTAAATGAAGACCACAACCTCTTAACCTCAGGCTGATAGAGCTTACCCCCAGCAAGTGTTTTCTGCTCCCCTAATTGCCATTTCCATGGGTTTTTAAGTGATAATTTTGCTGCACTTGCAGTTATGTTTTGTAATTGTAAGAACACGTTCTGATTTCTATACTGGAAGCGTGCTGACATCAGTGTTTCTTAACTTGATTGGATACAGCATGGAACAACATATTCTTCTGAATATTGGAATGGCGTAAACTGCTGCAACAATTAGGACAGGTGGGGAAATTGTCATCAGCAGCCCAATTTTGTAATGTATGACATTGTAAATTTTAGTACAGACCAAACACATCTGTATGTTGTGCAGGTTCTGAAACATTAGCTGGGACTTCATTTCTGGACCAGATTTGTGTGCTATTAAATGTGATAAGTATAACTTTAAGAACCATTAAGATGTGATACACTGATAACCAGGTGTTGTGGGGATAATTTATTGAGTGATTTGGGCCATTCCATGATATCAGCACACCAATAGGTCAGGCCACCTCGGATTTGAATGAGATTTTTATGTCTACAGATCTTGATGTGTCAGTGATTTGTGTGAACTTCTGTGTGTTTATAATATTCACTTTCAGAGTTATTCTGTTTGAAATTTTAAGCTTCTTTAAATTTTCATGTGTTCTGATTGGCCAAAAGTATTTTAATTGCTATCTTGGTTAAGACAGAGATCTTGTTATTGTACTGATTGAAAGTTCATAAGAAGGGGTGTGATATTTGCAGTTCTTACAGTGTTAAGGAAGGTTAGAATCAGGTGGTGTGACACCATGTAAGCTGGTGAATGGTTGCTAACATTTTGGAGGATATTCTTTTCTGCCCTGTAGATGGAGGCGGCTAGCTGCACCAAAATGTGTGTCACTGTTTACCAATATACACAGCATAATCGCAGAATAGTTAAGTCTTAAGAAGGACTTTCGTTTGGTATGGCACTTGTGTAGAACAGTACAGTTGACTGGGTGAGCAGGTTGTGTGGATGACATTACAGTACATTTGTACAGGGTGGGCAGGATAAATACCGTACACCTACCTGATACATTGTGTGGGTCTGTATTTCAACACTATATTCCTTGGGGTGGTGTTGAACTTTAAATTGGTGTGTTGCAACAATGTATGTCATCTGCACATGATTGCAGGGCATAGAGGGAGTTGTGTTTTGTTTGTGGCCGATGCTAGCAGTTCAGTTGAAGAGCAGTTAGTAGCAAGTGTGTGGATGCATGAGAGACCATGCCTAGGCCAAACAATGATCCAAATGATGATGACATTTCATGAATGATTAAATGAAGTGCCACCATGAAAATGGACTTGCTGAACTGGGAGAAATATGAGTGTGCCTTTTGAAGTGTTAAGTATCAACCACTAAGCTGATGAACAAAAGCGTGCTTGACTCTGTGTATGGCTGTTGCACCTCCATTGAGCATTATTTCCAGTAATCGGTACAGAAACGATCATCAGAGTGTGGTTGCCATTGTCAGAAATGCATTGTCACATAGAATAGAATAAAATAGAATTGAATACATATAGGCGGACACTGCAGTGACTGATGCACTTCAACCTGTTTGATCTTTTGAGGAGTCTGTTTGCTCAAGCATTCAGCTTCTGAAGAAATTGCAGCATCCAGCTGATAGAGATGTTAGGAAAGTCACCTGCTTTCAGAAACTGCTAAAACAGGTGCCTAAATCTTGATGTGGCCAATGCTTCATAGTGAAAATGAATATGTGAGACTATTTCATTTGCTTATTTGCATCTACCACACCCAGGACTGTTTACCAGCCCCATTTTAATAGATGCCCATTTAAATGACAGTGCCATGTTAGCAGCCTCATCTATATTCTTAGCTGGTCTGTGCTCAGACTGAGTAATTCTTCGGTTGTTTTTGCAGAGCTTGCGCAGTCAACAAGTGAACTGCCAATGCTTGTTATGTTTCCTACTTGTCCCATCCTTGATTACACCCTGGCAACTTCAGTAAGATATCCTAAAGGCAAGCCAGGTCATGTAAGTGGGAGCAGGAACCTTGTCTGGCTGATTGGTCAGCTATTTCATTTCCATCAATGCCAATGTGTCCTGGCACCCCTACCATTTTTGTTCTGTTACGCTGTGTGAGTTTTAGTGGGGTTTGATGGCAGTCCCAGGCTAATCTAAAATTTATCTGGAAATTGTCTAGGGCCTTGATGACTGACCTGCATAGCCCTTTTGTGTATGCTTTAACTTAAGCCTTTGGCATATATTTTGGCCTGGAATACTGTGGTGTGGAGCCTGAGGCTGAAGGTGTGACCCATTTGCAATATTATGTGAAGAAAGACTTGAATTTGAAGTCATTGTCACCTGACAGTCACAAGTAGCTGGTTAGATTTTGACATTCAATGCCATGATACATGTTGTGCACTGCTGAACACTTTTAAATACCACATCATGCTGGAAGGTTCTCGCCAATAAATGCACAAGTTATTGTTGTACACGTGGCAGAAATGTTGTGTTTTGGGGCTAAGGAGAATGTGTATGTTGTGGGTTGGTATGACAGCAGCTCATTTGATTGGCCTCTGATTGTTTGATGGAACTGTTAACACCACAGAAATATTAGAGATGTGGTTACTACCACAGCTTAGAGAGAGAGCGGTCTCCAGGAAGACATGTCATTGCAGGATGGTGCAGCACCTGCAAATTTTATTTGTTGTATTGTACTTTTTTATTTTTTAAGGGTGGGGGTGGGGGGGGGGGGTGTGATCAGTTTTTGTAGGATTTTGAGTATGATAGAGTTCATGAATAAGCAAAGATTGAAATGAAAGCTGTAGGCACTGAAAACTTCATGTGTTCATTTATTGAAATCCTCATACTTCTTTCTTACATGATTATCAGGTCATCTGGTGACCAGGCCCCTTATTGTTGTTAGTTGCTTTGTAGGTAATTTAATGAAAGTCTGTAAACTGTAGAAGTTATGTTGTGTCAGATGACCTGAAGGATTGATTGTGTATGATGAATGGAAAGGAATGGATGTGGACATAGTTTTGGATTACTTCACATTGTTGTACCTGTAATTTATGGAAATAACAGAGGAGAAACATGAACATTCTCACACATTTTAGAAAATGCCTTCTGTATTTGCATGCTTTTTAAATTTAGCCTAGATATATGGGGACACAGGACCATTTAAGTACCTTGCAACATAAAAAGTTAAGTACAAGTTTGTTATTTTGCAAGTAAACACAACTTTCAGTCAGTGTTCCATCACTCAGTGTAAAGCGTCAAATGTGTTTCTGTTCTTTGTTATTTATGTTGGTCTCCCTTTTCAGGAAGATTTTTAGTTTGAGCCCAGAGTCTAGTCTGGGATATGCGGGATGACGGATACATCTGTGCAGAAGAGTGCGAAGGAATGTCCAAAGGAATCAAAACTGTTGCCAGTGTTAGTGTGTGCAGTTGCACTGCCCCTTTCCATGATCATGTGGATTGGGAATCTTGCTTTTTCATTTTTCACAGGAGGTGCAAATGCAGTTCACGGTGATGGTAAGTCTGTCTTGTTTACTATGTTTTTTAGCTTATTCTTTGGTATTTTTACAGTATTTATATGTATAGTATAACCTTGGCGTTTAGTTCATGAAAAAACATATGGATTGACAGGAAGTCAGCTACTGCAATGTGCATGTTTTGTCAGATTCGTGGGATGACTGGAATGCTCTGCATGGGAAATAATTTTAGCTTTTCAGATGTCAGATATGATTTTTGCTGTGATTTGTATACCAATTTCTGAATTGTGTAGCACCTGATAGGAAAACTTGATGGCTTCATCCTACCAACCCCGTCCTCCTCCTCCTCACCTTTTAGCTGATTACATCATAAGTGCCATTCAGGAGAGAGGGAAAAACTGTAGCAGAAAGTTATTGTGATGTTGGTAACAACAAGCAGTAGTACTACTATTACTACTACTACTACTACTAGTAGTAGTAGTAGTGGTGGTGGTGGTGGTGGTAGTAGTAGTAGTAGTAGTAGTAGTAGTAGTAATAGTAGTAGTAGGGGTGCTAGCAGCAACACTAGTGAACGTATGTGGGAGAGAACTATCTATTCTTAACCTTTGTACCAAATAAAGGTGAACTGTGTCACTGTGTCATGCAATGGCTACTTTACACCCCAGGGAAAGAGCCCCCGACACCTGCTGAATAGGAGGTTCAGTGGGCCTCATAGCTGGCACAGGCATTTTGGAGCAGAGGAAGATATCTTGCCTTTGCTAGGTCTGAAACCATAATTCCATGGTTGTCCAGCCTTCAGCCTGTTCACAGTACTGATAAGACTGTCACTTAGTATTATTGTTCCATGTGAAATTAAGTTACTAAGTGGGGCACTGTGGACCTGTGTTTGAGAAATGGTGTACCATACTGCTTCGATATTTTGCAAGAGTAAACAAAAGATCTTGAAGAGCTCATTTACCACAGCATAATATTGATTAGCAAACAGCACTGAGCAACTGCAACCATGGGTGTGAGGCAGCCAAAAGTGTGGTTTTTTATAATACTGGAGAATCTTTTGAAACTCTACTGCACTAATGAGTATATTGAAGCACTCTCCTACTCTAACACTGTTATCTCTCACTTGCATTTGGGGGTGCCTCAGTATAGTGGCCAGGCTTTAGGCTGGAAAATATGGGGTTCCAATTCAGGCAGGGGCAAGGGATTTTTATATTCTGCAAACTGTCCAGGTTGATTGTGGACTGACCCATCCTCCTGTGCAGTGGGTACCTTCTTTGGGGGTAAAGCAGCCAGGGTGTGAGGCTGGCCCCTTACCTCCTCCTAATGTTGAGGTTAAGAATGAGTGCAGCTTACCTCATCTCTCACTACATGCCTTCACAGCTTATAGAGCGACATACCTGTAATTCCCACCAGAGGCATGTTATTGTGACAGGTGTACACATATGTTCTGAAACTATCCAAGCATACTTGGTACAGTAGAATATTCTTTAATCCATCACCCATGGGACCAGACAGGTGCCAGACTATCAAATATTACATATTGTCAGACAGTACCTACACTGACCTAAATTTTAAATAATAATAATAATAATAATAATAATAATGAAATGTGAAAGAAAAAGTGTTGCTGGTAATAACAGGGGTGACTGGAGTCGTTTCAAAATCACCCAGACAATACTAGAGCAACACACCAGGAAAGCACGGAATTAAGAAACAACAAAAAACAGCCATATTGGGCACTGCACACCTACTATGAAAAGTGCTAATGTAAAAGTACAAAACATATTTCACAGGCGAAATAACATTACATGTAGCATAAATTGTAAATACAGAACAGCTGCAACACTATATACCCTAGAAACATGGTTTGTTTGAGGTATATAATTGTAAATACCCTGCGTGAAGGTGATAACAGGGATTATTATTATTATTATTATTATTATTATCATCATCATCTTTTATGCAGGGTGTTTACAATTCTATACCTGAAAGAAACCATGTTTCTAGGGTATATAGTGTTGCA
>Ga0123352_10021287_pt1 | contig 10334 bp, 6 predicted proteins | sample TergutLab28metaG_FD_89700 | JGI IMG/M metagenome (GOLD analysis project Ga0123352, IMG submission 89700) | Labiotermes labralis P1 segment gut microbial communities from Petit-Saut dam, French Guiana - Lab288 P1 | ecosystem: Host-associated > Arthropoda: Insects > Digestive system > Gut ... | reverse complement strand
TAATAAAGTTGGGTTATTTGAATTTTTTGGGAAAAATTAAGTTTAAATCAAAGGGGTTGAAAAAAACAGGGGGAAACCCACAGGGGGGGTGTAACCCCCCCCCCCCCCGAAATCCGGAAGGCCCTCCAAAATCGTGCCAAAATCAACCCGATTGTGAAAAATGTTAAAAATAGCTGAATTTAGGACGGCAACACCCCAAGATGTTCGGAAAAAGGGCAGTGAAATTCTAAAAGTACCTAGGTTTACAATTGTTTTACATTAGCAATGACAAATAAATTGGTTGTCGTCATAAATATTCTTAAAGTACCAAAAATCAAGAAAATTTTACTATATGAGATGAAATTGCTTGTACCAAATTACAGCTGCTTCCAGAACCCCTGACTAGGGGGCTACCGCCCCCAGATCCCCCTTCTCTCTGTCCTCAACTGAATTTGTTGAACCCCCTGGAACAAAATTCCTGGGTACGCCACTGGAATCATACGTATTTTTTTGAATATCCTACACGAAATAAGTAAACAGAAGGCTAACTGGATTGGTCACATTTTGCGTAGAAACTGCCTTCTACAACAGGTTATTAAATGAAACATAAAACGGGGGATAGAAGTGACAGGAAGACGAAGAAGAAGACGTAGGAAGCTACCGGATGACCTTAAGGAAGGAGACGATACTCTCATTTGAAGGAGGAAGCTCTAGATCGCAGTATGTGGAGAGCTCGCTTTGGAAGAGGCTTTGGACCTGTCGTAAGACAGACTACTAAATGAATTATGTTGTATACTGATTGTAGTATTGTTATAAGACTCACCGGTGATGGTAACAAAGTGACCTAAACATGTTGGTGAATAATAATATTACGTGACTGAACATTTATAAATGTGAATTTGTTGGTTTATCACGTATGTAGACAACTTCTCTAAATGTTGACGTTTTGCTGACCGTGCATCTCAGTAAATTTATCTCAGTAATTAACCAACTTGAAGCACAACATTTTTGTTTTTACAATAAGTTTATTTCATGCCTCTATATGTTTCGAGCACATGTGCTCATCATCAGGAGGTCAAAATTGCATTTCACTGCCTCTGGTATCATCACACCTATAGGTGTGATGATACCAGAGGCTGTGTAATGCAATTTTGACCTCCTGATGATGAGCACGTGTGCTCGAAACATGTAGAGGCATGAAAAAAACTTATTGTAAGAACAAAAATGTTGTGCATCAAGTTGGTTAATTACTGAGATAAACTTCTCTAAAGTTATGTCGTTATGTACATGAATGAGCCTTTAGTTAGCGACATAAAAGGGGACACAGAGCGTGCAGAATCCCGGCGATGTCCTGGTCAGCCGTCAAGGTAGCCGCCAATATCGGACTCATATCGAACCGCACGACCCGTACCGCTCACAATGAATACATCCACTTTAAGTCTGAGTTTAAACTGAAGCCCTGTAACTCAGACATGGAATTTACAGGCAGAACGCACCTCAGGCTATGACATCTGAAATTCTAGTGCTAGATTTGGAATTACGAATAAATTGAACGTGTTGTTCCTGCTTTGAATTCCTGCAGAAGTCTTGTCGTAGTGTGCTATATGGTTGGGAAACTTGTAAACGTGTAAAAAGGATTCCATGATGTTGGAGTTCCTTGAACCTGCGATTCGGTCAACTTGTCTAGAGTCGCAGATGCAGTTATATTTTTTATCCTTGACGTCTACCTTACTTGTTTGATCTCTGTAATTTTATTTACGTTTGAAATGGACATTGGGACGTAAGTGGTACATCACACACATTCCAAAGTGCACATTGAATTTAAAAAATACGACATTCCACGTCAGACCGTCTAAGAGCAAAGTGTAAGTTATGTAAAAAGGAACTTCCTGCTTTGCTGAATTATCCTGCTGTCGTCACAGTAGTAGTAGTAGTAGTAGTAGTAGTAGTAGTAGTAGTAGTAGTAGTAGTAGTAGTAGTAGTAGTAGTAGGCACGATGGACTGGAAATGTAGTTCGGAATGGGAAAAGAATAAGAACAAAATACAAATAGTTCGAAACCAGTGGCGTACCGGGGGGGGGGGTTTGGGGGTGTTCAAACCCCCCCATGAAATTCCGAAGGCCCTCCAAAATCGTGCTAAACTCAACCCGATTGTGAAAACTGTTAAAAGTTGTTGAATTTAGGACGCCAACACCCCAAGATGTTCGGAAAAAGACAGTAAAATTCTAAAACTACCGCCGGTTCGCAATTGTTTTACATTAGCAATGACAAATAAATTGGTTGTCATCATAAATAATCTTAAAGTACCAAAAATTAAGAAAAGTTTACTATATGAAATGAAATTTCTTGTACCAAATTACAGCTGTCTCCAGAACCCCTGACCAGGGGGCTACCGCCCCCAGATCTCCGTCCTCTGTCCTCAACTGAATTTGTTGAACCCCCCCCCCGTGAACAAAATTCCTGGGTACGCCACTGTTCGAAACCCAACGTCTGTGGAATTTTTGCTAACAAATCCAGGCTCGCCGATCCCAGTGACCGCGCGGTCGCTGGGATCGGCGTGGGTATGCGGCTTGCTAGGATTGCGGGTTCGAATACCGCCAGGTATAGGAAAGTCTGCTCCTTTCGAATGTTGTGTGTTATCAGGTAGAGGTCTCTGGGGTGGGACGATCCATCAGCCAGAGGAGTCCTACCGAAAATATTGCGTCCTACCTTACAAAATTTAGTAGCCCTGGCGATCTGTAGCCCGAGACTTATGCGCCCCTGGGTTAAAGGCTAGACATAAAGAAGTCGCTGTGCTTAATCACCAAATTATGAGGGGTCACGGTGGGACGGGAGAGGCGGTATATTTCTGCTCATTTTAAACCTCAGTTCTCAAAGGAGGTTGGTGATCGCTTCACACTGAAACCTCTGTGCCATTTGGAGAATGGGGGAAGGTGGTAGAGCCCCCTGCTATTTACTAGACCAGCGTTAAGGAACCTATGGAAGGCGTGCCCAAAATGGCACGCGGCATTCACTGCTGTCCCATTTTTTTAAATTTCTTTTTGCCCAACCATATACACACACACACACACACACACACGACTAACAGTGTACAGACTGTATATTAATTACCGTTGCTACCAAATAACACTGCAGTGAAACATTTTTACACAAATCAGGAGCGGTGTGAAGTTTTGACTGGATATTGGGGCACCGGTCTCGCGGTGACTGGACGAATACGTGACATTAGACAGAAGGTTTTAGAGTCTTCTTATGGTAACTTGGCGAATACGTGACATTGGACAGAATGTTTTAGAGCCTCATTTTCAAACAGGAAGCAGCAGCAGCCCCAGCTTCTTCCAAATTTTCTTCCTTATCTCATTCTTCGACCAAGCCTGTGTTAGAAATGTAACACGATAATTATATTATACATTAATTATACAATGTAACTGTAATATGCATTAATAATACAATAATGAATAATTTATGGAATACTCCAAGACCCTCTTCTGCTCTTCGTAATTCCCATGGACACGCGAAGGGATTTCTACGAAATCTAGACAATCTGGGCAGACGCCCTCAAAAAGACCATCCAGCCCTGTACTATGCAGAAGGCTGATTGTGCCCAAGGGCCGTGTACACCCTTTGGCTAGAAGACAATTCTCTTACTCCGTCAGCTTTCCAACACGTGGCATGATCACTGTATCGAATGAGACGCTGTTGTGCCTTATGAATATAAAGTTAACTGTGATCTGTAACTATGACTAAAATTTGATTATATGTCAGGGTGAAAACTGCACGTGGCGACGTGACGTGCTATATTGGAATCTCTCAAAGCGATGCGACTGAAGATTAAATTCTTCTGGGTTGTTACGCCGTGTCGTTGGGTAAATAGTTCTCGACGTTTCAATGGGTCGTAGAAGCTTCATCTTCGTAGTACCTGAAGATGATAAGCCGAGAACTACCGACCCAAAGACTCAACGCAACGTCCCAGATGAACTGGAGCTTACTCTTCAGACAGAGCTGTTTCAAATGAAGCCAACTAGGTGCACAACTAGGTTCGATCCCAGCTAGTGTCACTGGAATTTTTCATTGACATAAAATCTTTCCGGTCGCACTATGGCCCTGGGGTTGACTCAGCCTCTAACAGAAATGAGTGCCAGGAATATTTCCTGGGGTAAAGGCGGCCGGTGCCTAAGGCTGACAACCTTACCACCATCATGTGCCGTTTGTCTTGAAATCTGGAAGCCTGAACCTCCTGGAACCCTCAGGGCCTGTTCAGGCCTGTAATGGGATTGTTTTACCTTTACATCTAACGCCGAGGTAAGAATGAGTAGACCGATACCTCTACTCTCACGCCATCAATTGCCCGTCACTTGGCGATCTTTACCTTTACTATAAAATTAAACGAATCATGCCGTAGTGTAAGCACTGCAGTACTAAGTGTAGGAAGCCGAATGCTCTCTGCACATCTTGTAGTTATGTATCTGGTGAGGGAAATTGAACGAAATGCATTACCTTTTACAGAAAACCGAAGATCATTACCTTTCTCACAAAAGCTCTTCGTTAGTTATTGCAATTCACAGAATGGGGAATGTGAAACTCTGTTACTAGTCTGTGTCCTGAAGTAGGCGAATTTAGTAAGCGCTTCCATACCTCATTTATTTAAGGTACTTTTTAATATTATTCTCCAATCTGCTTATAGGTCTTCCAATAGGGCTTTTTCCTTAAGGTTTTCTCACCTAAACCGTGCATGCATTACAACATGCGTGCCACATGCCCTCCTCTTTCCATTGAGTAACCCGAATAATATCTGGTGAGGAGTACAAGTCATGAAACTACCCATTACGCAATTTTCTCCAGTCTCACTTTAATTCTACCTTATAAGCCCGCATATCTTCCTCATTACCCTATTTTCGACACCCTCAGCCTATGTTCCTTCCACAATGTGAGAGACCAAGTTTCACACCCACACAAAACAACAAGTAAAATTATGAATTGTATATTTGAATCTTTATATTTTGAGATAGCGGAAGGAATCGAAGCAGGCAATGTTTCTATGTTACAGCTTTCATTACGTACTTCTGTTGTATGTTACAAGAGAAACTTGCGTAAGTTTGAGTTTAAATACCAAAAGTGTGGGGCGTGTCTTGCTGCATGGGCGCACACATTTGCCAAGTATGTAGGAACCACTTCAAAATTCTGGGCGCCACAAAAGCGACATAAAGAAACTTCCATACTGAGGGCCCACAAATACTGGGGTGCCACCTTGCAAAACGTGCCCATGTTGCTGTTTACTGGCTGCAGCAAATAGGACACATGTTATAGAGAGTTTAGAGTCTCAAAACTCCCGTCTTGGCCTGGCGGTGAGGTGTACACAAAGTGACTGCTTGCACTTCAGCAGCGCTAAATGGAGAGGGTATTCGTGGTGTTTTTGTGACCTTCCAGCTGAATGGTGGCATAAGTATTACCAGTGGCACCAGCCACCATGCGTTAATTCGCATTACACCACACACCACACCCTGTCTTTTCATTTGCAGGTAAATGAACTTCGAATGTGCTAGTGCATAAAATGTAAAACGAAAGAGGATGCGATGGGTGGGGCATGTAGCACATATTGGGAGAGAAGATAAATGGATGCAAGGTTTTGGTGGCTAAACCTGAAGAAGAGGGGCCACTTTGAATACCTAGACGTAGAATGAGGTACGATATTAAAATGGATTTTAAAAAATTAGGGTAACAAGGAGTGGACTGGATGTATGTGGCTCAGGACAGGGGAAAATTGGGGCTGCTGTGAATACGGCAATGAACATTTGATGTTACATAAAATTCGGGGGATTTCATGACTAGCAGAGGAGCTGTTGAAGTCTCAAGGACTCTCGTGAAAGAATGAAGTGAGCGAATTAGCGTATGTTGCTGCTGCTAGCCCAGGATATGTTGTAGGACAAGATCCTGACATTCAGCAGTCTTAGACTGCTGGAACTCGAATCCCCACGTGATTGTGGTGACTGCGGCAGGCCGTACCCACGGTCCTAATTCTTTGATTTACTCACGTGCGACTCAGTTACACGCTGATGACTTATTCATGAATACCTCTCCTGCCTCGCGAGGCATATTTGCATAACATTTACATAAACGCATTTGTACAGTTCTGTGTACCAGTGTTATAATTGTGCTTGTCCGCAACAACTTTTTTCGCACATGCTTACTGCTCCAGTTCTCATGTGGCACTAGTACGGAGAAATAAATATATATTCTTGTAATAAAACCAACTAGATATACTAATTTCTCAAATTTATTTTTGGAATAAAACTCTACATGTTTCAGACAGTTCCTCTGTCCATAGTCAGGAGTTTTTCACTGTACACACAGCAATGGTATATGTCACACAGGTTTGCTGACAGCTTGCGAGCAGGATCAGGACGTAACTCAGTTCTGTCCCGATCTTGCTCGCAAGCTATCAACAACCTGTATGACATATACCATTGCTGTGTGTGTAGAGTGAAAAACTGATGATGGACAGAGGAACTGTCCGAAACATGTAGAGCTTTATTCCAAAAATAAATTTGAGAATTAGTGCATCTAGTTGGTTTTATTAGAAGAGTATACCACAGTGCACGGTCATATATATTTATTTATTTATTCCTATTTCACCTTTTTATTGGAATAAGGGAGCAGTTCCGGTATCCACCGTAACGCCCTGCGTTCTGGTGTCAACCGTAGGTGATAATGGGCGTAATATAGGGAAAGCCCATCCACGTCCGAGCGTCGTTACGCCCTCAGGAGCGGTTCGAACCGAGACAGACGCCTGGCAGTGTTACCTGGCATAACTAAAGTTTACCTAGCGTGCCGCCAACATAAAATTAATGAAAGGATCCTCAGTAGCCACCGTGTTCAGCAGACAACTGCCCTAACAGCGATGCTCGTAACATCGACTTTATCTGTTGGTAGAGGTAATGAGGGGAAGAGCGGAGAGCATGCTCCTACACACTAACTCAACAAACACAAACGGTCCTCTTTGTACAACTAAAGATAAAGTTCACCGTATAACTTGGCATGAACGCACAGAGAGTACGGGAGTTGCTCTACCCTTTATTTAACCTCGGCGTTAGATGGGGGTGGGTGGTCACGCCACGCCCCAGCCGCTTTACCACCAGGGAAAAGAGCCTCGGTACAAATTGTACAAGTGGGTGAGTGGGCCTCAGGGCCCACCGGGGTTCGAACCCCGAAACGCCCAGCCGCTGTCGCTTCGCTACACCGACTACGCTGTCCCAATCTTCTCCTGTACAATACTGTATTACATAATTCACAATTTATATCATCATGATCATGATCGTGATCATCACATCATCATCACCTAGCTGACATGCAGTTGGGCCATTTGTTGCCCCTTCCCGGTCTCGCACAGTCTCTTCATTGGCCTCCCTTGGTTTCTTCTGCCTTTTAGTCTGTAGTTTGTTTATTATCCTCGATAATCTGCTATGGGGCATTCTGTTTACATGTTGCATTATCAATTTCTTTTGTATTCCCTTATTTTGTCCAAAACTTGGGATACATTTATTTCCTTTGCAATCTCTGTATTTGTTCTATGATCTGTCCAAGTGTATAACGCTGTTTTTCTCGTGCATTTCAGCTCTGCTGCTGTTATTCTTCTGCTTCTCTTGCTTAAATGGTCCAATTTTCACTACCATATAACAAGAACTGAAAAGGGCACGTGTTTTTTATAATTTATTCGCGTTTTCTTTGAAGTTTTATGTTGTTTAAACATATTGTTTATGATGCCTGTTATTTTCAAATAGTTATTTAATTTTTTATTCATGTCCACATATTTTTCATAAGATATCACATTTCCTAACTAGTTAAAGGAATTTACCTGTTCTGTAATTTTGCTTATCTATTATAATTTTACTTCTAACTGGGTCTCGTCCTATAAATACCATCAGTTTTTGTTTTCTGTGCAGATATCAAACCATGTTCTGCTATTATTCAATTTAATTTATATGCAAGTTGTCTTCTGTGTTGGATGTCATGTCCTAGGGGATGATTGTATGTGTGTGTGGTACATCGCTGCCCGAAGCTGCCACTAGCCTGCCTCTACCACCGCAATCCCTGCCGCCCATGTGCAACCCTCAACACCACATTTCCACACGCAATGCTCTTGCTCAGCTGCAGTTCACTGCCAGCTAATGTATGGTTGTAAAGCTTTTGCCATGAAGAATGGCGAACACAGCTGCTAATATTATAACTCGAGCTATGTTGTAATTCGTGTACAGCTAAATTATTTCGGATCGGCGACCATTATGGACATGCGCAGTAACGGGTTTTAGAACAGGGGTGCACACATGCTGGGTGCTAGGTCGCCCGAGCGAATAAGTTATGTGCAGTGTCGCCTAATATCAGTGAGTGCCCAGAATGGGGCTTTCTTCGTATCACACACGTGATGTCTACAATTTTGAGGCGCAGTAGATTTTTGCAGGCGCTCGAAAAATTGCGGAGAGCGACTGTTAATTTCGTCACGTCTGTCCGCATGGGGCAACTCGTCACCTACTGGACGGAATTTGATGTAATTTGATATTTGAGTATTTTTCGAAAACCTGTCGAGATTAATGCGCATTGTAGCTGAACATTTTTTTATATATTTGTTTCTTAGGTTTGCTGGCGTCAGTTACGGACGGTTCATAGCCGTACGTTTTGGGTTTAATCTGTCAACGTATATTCAGAACCGTTGGTGACAGGTAGGAGGGGAGAGATTTAAACGGCGAAACAGTTAGAAGCTGATAACGGACGCTAGCAGTCCAGTAAGGAAGTCAGTCGCGTACGAGTGTGGTGTAGGTGTGAGTACAGAGAAGTGACTGTGTCAGTTTCCTAGAAATGATCTAGTTGCTTAACTCCATTTATTACATCAAGAATAAAACGAATAAATAAAACATAAGTAAAAAGAAATAATTAAAACTTTATGTGATTCGGTGAACCACACCCGTTTCCCGAAAGAGGATCACCTACCGGACTGAGCGCGTCGGGACGACAAAGTTACGAAGGGTGATCGTGTAGAACATTTATCACACTATATCGGTGAATTCTTCATAGGATGAGGAATGTTTCAGGTAAAGCTGTAGAGATAATGGTAGTGCCAGACAGGTTACAGGTGAAAATATAGTGTAATATGGTGAATGTACTTTGCATGCTAGATAACTAAGGCTGCAGGCACACACTGAGAATTTGTAATACTTATCAGGTTTTCACGGCAAAAATGGTTACGGAACGCACCTCAGTGTTACGCTATTTGTACATTGTCTTTGTTCTGGAATATTTGTGCACACCCTAACTTTGAACAGTATTCTTTCAGAGCGTAGTGATTTTAAGTAGCAAAGCGCATTGACGCAGGAACAAATTGATGCCTTGAAATATCTGCAACCGCAGTCCGCTTAAACTGTGTCGTGTTTTGTACGTTATACTGACTAAATCGGGCTTTGGATAATATAAATATGGGATGTTACACCATGTCGTCTAGGTACCGACGTTTCGACTTATTGTACATCCTTCGTCTTAAAGAGTCGAGTAGTCCAAGAAGAGTGCTTTACCCGAAATATTATGCAACTACGATACTCCGAAGGAGACCGCTGTGGCACAGTGGTTAGAGTGCTGCGCTACAAATCTGAAGGTCGCTGGTTCGACCCCAGCTGGTGTCATTGGAATTTTTAATTGACATAAAATCCTTCATATCGCACTATGGCCCAGGGGTCGACTCAGCCTCTAACAAGAATGGGTACCAGTAGCATTTCCTGGGGGTAAAGGCGACCGGTGCGTAAGGCTGACAAACTTACCACCATCCTGTGCCGTTGTCACGAAATCTGGGAACCTTAACTTTCTGGAACCCTCTGGGCCACTCCAGCCCTGTAACAGGACTGCTTTACTTTACCTTTACGATACTCCGAAACGACTGTAACTCTCTGCCAATTTAGACGGTGTAACACCCAAAAAAGAGTTTAATGTTTTGGTGCGGTTCCTTAGCACCTTAGCCAGCCCACCTTTTCTTCCTCCCATATATTTATTTACATTCCTTGGCGACGCCTGTAGAGATGCAATTTTACATAAGCTTCGAGACGAGATGAATGTGACATGAATAATTATAGTAGCATTTCTGAATCGTACCAAGTTTCAAAATCCATACAGATTAACCGTTTAAAGCCCAGCGCGTGCTCCCTATACCGCTTTATTTAACCTTGTGCCCTTATAGTGTTCTCGAGTGATTTCGTGTGATTCTGTGATACACACACACACACACACCACACACACACACACACATTACACACACACACCACACACACACACACACACACCACACACACACACACCACACACACACACACACCACAC
>Ga0123352_10021286_pt1 | contig 10334 bp, 7 predicted proteins | sample TergutLab28metaG_FD_89700 | JGI IMG/M metagenome (GOLD analysis project Ga0123352, IMG submission 89700) | Labiotermes labralis P1 segment gut microbial communities from Petit-Saut dam, French Guiana - Lab288 P1 | ecosystem: Host-associated > Arthropoda: Insects > Digestive system > Gut ... | reverse complement strand
TTATTTCATTATTTACCGCTCAACATGTTTCGGATGTTAATACATCCATCCTCAGGAGCTTGCGACTTATTTGTTGAGTTATTTCATGGGTTGTATTGCTCTGGTTCGATGTGTGTTGGTGTTACGTTGTGATGGTGTTGTATCCGTATGGAGGCTGAAGCCTCCATACGGATACAACACCACCCCAGCCAAATCACAACGTAACACCAACACACATCGAACCAGAGCAATACAACCCATGAAATAACTCAACAAATAAGTCGCAAGCTCCTGAAGATGGATGTATTAACATCCGAAACATGTTGAGCGGTAAATAATGAAATAATAAAGCAAGTGACATCAAGTTGGTCTCTCTTTATTAAACTATCTTTTTAATAATTTGATGACTAAAATGTGTGACGTAAATTTCTATATTACAATGCAGTGTTCTGGTTTCTTATGTTCATAGAAAAGAAAAAAAAGACAGCAAATGTGCATATAATGTAAGATTGAGGCGCGTTCGCCTGACCATTGTTATCAAGGAAAAACAGTAAGTCTTACATTTTCTGAGTGTATGTCTCTAGCCTTACTTATCCGGCATGCAAAGCGCATGCGCCGTGTCATGTTATCATCTGAGGACTGGCTGACTGTGCTATATATTTCCACATTATATCATAAACGGCACGATTTTAAAAAAAATAATTGAACAGAGAAGGTGTGTGTTTTGCCTTTCGCTACAATTTTTGTCCGAAAATTTTTTCATTCTAAGAAGAAGTCAGCAAGACATCCTTAACCCTTATCCTACTAACGTGGAGAATATGGTGAGCTTCTAATAACGCCAGCAGGTGGCGGATGGAATTTAACCCTTATCCTGCTAACGTGGAGAATATGGTGAGCTTCTAATAATGCCAGCAGGTGGCGGATGGAATTTAACCCTTATCCTGCTAACGTGGAGAATATGGCGAGCTTCTAATAATGCCAGCAGGTGGAAGATGGGATTTAATTTGGCGTTTAAAGGGCTAATGTACATAGGTCTTCATGTAAAGTGCCCATTATTCTTGCCGGCTTTTAATAAAACTAGAATTTTTCTGCACATGTTTTAGAACAATACACATATCAAATTTCACGAAGCTGAGTTGTTCAATGCCGACAGACGGGTGGATGGACGTACGTGACGAAGCTATCAGTCGCTTTACGCCGTTTTGCGAAAAAGCCTAGAAGGTATAAATTTCCATGAAAAAATACATTTTTTCTTAAAATTTCTGGTTATGAAGTTAGCGACATTTCCTTTACATCAGCCCGGTTGGAACGTGGTTCACATTTGAATCCAAAAATCGTTCCTAGTCCGTCGAAAGTTATTTTACTTCAGCAAACACAAGCCTTTATGAATATTCATTAGTATGTTGAGCGATGTATTTGGTGGAGAAGAGTGTTTATGTAGTTCTCTTTAGTTGACGTATTAAATATGTACAAGGACTGTTAGAGCAAGTTTGCTTGAGTTAGGGTGTCTTGTTTACAGTTTTAACCTCATGACTTTCATGGTGGCCATTAACTCCTTTGCCAACATATTGCCTGCTTGGGCAACTACTATTTTCACAGCTTAACGACCGCTGGGCTATCTGAGGGTTCAGAAAATTTTATGAAGTTCAGGTGTAAGAATGTTAGAGTTGATGGTGTCAGGAATAGCGTAACCAAGTTCTTCATGACATTCTTTTACTCTTAATTTAATAAATAATTACATTTCTGCGGCTTCTAGGCGAGTCATGTCTCACTTCGGGTAACCACGAAGAGAGACATGACTCGCCTAGAAGCTGCAGAAATGCGCTTTCTAAGAAGTGTTACGGATACACAAGGCTGGATAAAATAAGAAACGAAGTTACAAGAAAAGAACTAGAGATCTTTGGAATACAAGACGTGAGACTCAAATACAAACAAATCTGAATCAACCACCTTGAAAGAATGGACAACACCAGACTCCCGAAACACGCCCTCAACTACAAACCTCGAGGAAGAAGAGATGTTGGACGCCCCAGGAAACGATGGCAATGCGTCGATGCCGGAACTGGTCAAACGACCTAATCCATGGAGGAAGATGATGATGATGATGAATTACATACACCATTATTGTTGTAAGGGGGCCGCGGTAGCACAGTGTTTAAGGTGCTGCGCTACAAATCGGAAGGTCGCTGTTTCGATTACAGATGGTGTCATTGGAATTTTTCATTGACATAATTATTCCGATCGCACTATGGCCTTGGGGTCGACTCAGCCTCCACCAGAAATGAGTACCAGGAGTATTTCCTGGGGGTAAAAGTGGCCGATGCGTAAGGCTGACAACCTTACCACCATCCTGGGCCATTGTCACGTAATCTGGGAACCTTAACTTCCTGGAAACCTCTGGGAACCTCAGGCCTGTAACGGGATCACTTTACCTTTTTACTATTGCTGTAAAGGAGAGATGCCGAGTTTCAACTCTTACGCAAAGTATAGGCTTCAAGGACGTCTAGACGTCATTATTTCACCACTAAAAGTACGTGTTCTGCTCTTCTAAGTGTATTAATGAGAAAAGAATATATGTTATTGAACTGACACATGCTGAGCTTTTTCTATAGTTTACTATTTGCTACAGCAGAAGTGTTAGGAAGAAAGCGCTGCTTTACTTGAACACGTAACCGATAAAACTTCGAATTGATTGATAAAAAATAGCTCAGTGTAATGGACCCAGAAGGGTACTTTCATATTTTTGTTAACATTTTCCTCCGAAGAAGGCAGCAGATCGGTCTTTAAAAAAAACATATTTAAAAAAAATGACTGAATAGAGGAAAGGCTAATGCATGTTCCCACTTGAATGCGATTTGTTGCAAACTTAATTTAATAATGGAGTCCAAACAATTGTAAATCTTCGTACTGAATTGTCTTTAATATTAAGTATCAGAATTTTACACTGTAAATGTATTGATGCCTAATGACTACAGACATATTTTGTAGGCACTTTAAAATTTTCAGACAGTTGTCCTTTTCTTGGGGCTGAACCGTATTTTGTGATCGTATCATGTTAGTTTCATCATGGCTATCCGTGAGTCTGCCTGTCCATATGCATCAATGCGGATCCTAATGGACGTATTTTTGTGAAATTTAGTGGTGGGGGATCTTTTAGTAAAATCTGTCGATAAACTCTATATTTGTTTAAGATAGGACAGAGCTATCGGGAACGTTACATAAAGACGTAAGTACGTTTATATTATTGACAGCAGTACGAATTGTTGTATCACAACAGTGAAAAGGGAAGAATTCTTGCTTCTCCATGCAACACTGAAAGTTTTCCCATTGTTGACAGCTACACGTCGATCAGTAAAAATACAAAGGGAACTCGTTCTTGCATTTCCATAGGAACAAAGGTTGCGTGAACGCGCCACAACATTATGTACGTGTACGGTGCCTGTCTTTTGGCCCACTATTTTGTATTCATCCTCTAGGAAAAGTGCGTAAAAATGTAAAAGCTTTATTCTGTCATTCTTAACGAGACTCTCTTTGGGTGTAAATATCAACTAGAACACGCCATGAAGGCCCAGAGGGGGAGTAGATATATATATAGCCCTATTCTTTCTTTAACCTCGGGCTTAGATGGGGGTAGGTGGTTAGCGCCACGCTCCGGCCTCTTTATCCTCAGAAAACATTCTTTACCCATTGTATAGGAGACTGGATGGGCCCCAGCGGACCGTCTTGGCGGGTGCGGAAAATCTCGTACCCACCGGGATTCGACCCCCAGACCGTCCAGCCCTTAGCGAGTAGCTATACCGACGATTGGAATATTCACTCATGACGATAAATTGCACTGCAACTGTTTCAAATTATAAAATAATATAAGATTAATACTGTTTAAAATTATCAAATGATGATCACACGCGCAATGAACTCAAAAACCTGGTCCATTAATTCATATACATGACAGGTATGTTACAAGTGTTCAGAGGATAAGTAAATATTTCAGTCTGAAGATGGAGACATTATCATCGTTAAAGGCTTGACAGTGCTGCCTGCACTTAAGTCATCGCAGGAAACAGAAAGCACATTGGCCCTGACCTGAAATTTCAGCCTCATATCTTATGTTCCATGAATCATTGGTTACTAATTTTCACAGAAAATAGGAAATAAGTTTTACACTCGTAACTGAAGCCGTCGCCGTCTTGCTAATGTACGAAATTTGTGGTCGTTACTGATAAAATGTACGCAAAACTATGTATTTAGAGACACTGACAGCAAAAATCAGTTGCGCAGGCATGTTTGTGCTGTATATTTCTTACTGTACGTTCGTAACAATACCTGAGGATTCTTGGACTTTATTTCAGCACTCTTGTAGTAAAGGGTTCTTAGCTAGAGTTCAAGGTCAATAACTATTTCAAAATCAAAGGGAAAAAAAATGTCTGTAAGACATCATTTGAAAGGACAACAGAAGAGCAAATTCCCAGAAAGACGATGGCCGATGGCTAAACAGAAATAATTTGTGACATAGGAATTTCCACTCGTACTTCGTTTTCTCTTTCACTTAACTCATCGCTTTCAGTAACAAAAGTTCTATCGATGAAACAGTCGTGGTACTTATGTGGCGGCAACTTCTGATGTGTCTGAACCATTAGTGCTCATGAACTGAAGACTCGTTTTCATTATCTTGATATCCCAAACCCCATGTCATAAAAAAGGTTACGGTTTGTAACCTGTTGGAGAGAAATATTATGAATATTTATTTTAAAAAACAAACCAAGTTATAAACGTGCTTGTTTATTCTCTCCCTCAGGTCACCACCAACAGCAAAATTCCAGTTCAGGTTCATCTTCAGATCTCCTTATCTTCAATGTGACGTGCATCGATCAAACTGAGGAAGTCCATCTGGCGCAGTTACATCTTCATCGCCGCCGACTACCTCGTCATCAACATAACAGCCACTACAGTCGCCGAGTTCTGGCACCTCCGTACAGAATACGCCTATATCAGATCCTGCAAGTCCGGCATCCGCCTGGCCGATCCCGTTCGCCTACACACGGTATGCACAGAGAAAGATCCTCAAGAGCACGTACAATGCCTCTTGCTTCCGTCCCAGTTCCTCAAGCAACAAGGGGCGGTTGGCATGCACTGGACATCACCCCTGTCCTGCGGGAACTGCTTCTAAATGGTCAGGGCCCAGCTGCGGAGCTGATGTTGGGTGTACGGTTTGAAGCACCGAAAGGTAGAACGATCTCACCAGAGCACTTTCTTCGTGATCTTGAAGATAGGAATGTCACGAGCAACGTCGCTTCATCGGCCTTTCTTGTGGTGTTTTCAGAAGACAGTCCTGACAATGGTGTGTTGGATGATAGTGCGGAACACCATCTGCAGACAAGCCGTCCGCATACACACACAATGGCTGAGATGCTGCAGACTGCTGGCGGAAATTTTTTGAGAGGTGTCGCGTCATTACAGAATAATACCTCCGACACAAAAATTGACGTCACAAACAAGACAAAGGAAGACGATTTTTATATAGAATCGTCGAATAGCAGCCACAAAGGAGAGGCAGACGCCATTCTCAGACACAAGCACAGTTCCAAGGCATTAAAAGGAAAACTTCCAAATTTGTACGAAGAAAGTAATTCGGTAGATGTAGGAAGTCATCAAACGGAGACGAGAGATGCGTCGCTAAATGACCAGAAAAAGGTTGTTTTAAGAAGAAGAAGAATTCATTTAAAGACCAAAATGCATATTTCTGAAAACAGATTCGGCAGTAGCAAGTGGAGTTCTAAAGAAAGTACGAAAAAATCATACTTTGCCGAAAATAATGAAGTGGAAATGAAAGATAAGCTTCCGCCACGTCGGCGATTGGTCAGGTCAATTCTGGACAACGAGTTACCAGAAGACCCTCGTCCGGCCAAAAATGTGCCTAGAATGTCACCTGGGAGTCTTCTGCAAATCAGGAAAAACGGCAGTTCTTCTAATGTTAAGGATGATGGGAATACGATACCACTACCATCTGGAGAGTCCTTGACGTCACACAGAAGATGGAGAGGAGGGAACAAGAAGAGGAGAGGAAGGGGCAAGAAACGAGGTGAACACAAAAAGAGGTCCAGGAAGTTGCCTGAGAACTGGCATCACGCAGAAGAGGTAAGAGTGCCGACGTAGGCGACGTGTCTGGGTAGAAAAAGCAATCATCCGAGTTATAAAATCGAGTTTATTGTCAGAGGGTAGCATGTTCACTGTCAGAATTTTAATTTTCATTGCCGATATTTAAGAAGATATAGTCCACCAACGACACAAGAGTCAACTTAAATTGCTAATTATCTTGCATTATGTTTCAATAAGCATAGCAATTCTTTGAATTAAATTAGTGGGGTGATTACGTAAAAGAGATTGACGTAGACAGGCATATAGCACGTAGGGGGGGAGATGAGATTTTTAAACCAGATTTTAATGGTAAAATTTAACAGACAAGGACGGTCGGGAAATCTTGGTGTATTTAGATGTGGTTTATGTAAAGATATTTTAATGCCTCCAATTATACAGCATCCAGTAATTAAATTGTTACTGAATAATGAATTGGGAAACAGGTAGAAGGAAGAAAGCGTGGCATAATTTGAGATTTTCCAGTGTAGGACTGGGTAAAACCACGAAATCTCTCAGTCAGTAGAGTCAGTCTCGGGATGGAAGCATGAAGATCAGACCTCCTCAGCACGATTCAGCTAATTGAAAACAGAAAGCAGTGACACGATATTGCGATTACTGTTAGCGGGCTTCGGGGTTCCATTAAACTAAAGACATTTGTGTCCTGCTGAGCGACTGTGAACTTGTGAAGAAAAATTCTACGCAGTGTGGTTGGTTACTGATTGTCGAATACATTTTAACCTGTCGTAGTTCTTTCGAACAATTTCAGGGATACCTATCCTACAAACCTAATTCTTTAAAAACGAGACATGTCTGTTTTATTTAAGGACTCAGTACTTACCGCTCACTAAACACCGCCCGCCTCCGTTATACAAAACCATTATCTTAATGCCGTATAAGGCAAAAGTTGCTGTTTGTTATGCTATCCTTACGGAACAAATGAATACACTGTGTGGGTAGAACATAACATTTTCAAATGTTAAACCTGGTAGTACGTACAGTACCCGCTATGCCTTAAAAGGTAAATTTGTTAAAGAATAAACAGGAATTAACATCTACTGTAAGATTCGAAAAAGTGAGAGCCAAATGAAGGCGAAGATGGAGTTGTGTCAGCAGTGTTGCTGAAGCTTTCAAGTCTTCGTGTCGGCTGCTACATAGGGACCCACATTTCGATGAATCGTAGTACCGTAATCTTCAGGGTCAAACGGTCTAAGAAGTGTGGGCATTGTACTTCTAATACAGTCACGGGATATCCATTTGGCCGATGTTAGCCTTATAAATAAGAGGTTGGACTCGTTTGTAAAGAATTACACCACAGATATCTCTTTCAGATACGTGAGCTTAAAACGTTTTATTAAAGCCACTGAGATGTGATGCTTCAAATACAAACGCTATGAAAACAAACATCGTGATACGATAAATTTCAACAACGTTTCAAGTGCCTCTTCTTACTTGAAGGTTTCATACTTTTTTCTGCATCTTAGTTTCCACAATTCTCCTTCCATTAAAAGTCAGTTCCATTTCAGCATTGAGATAAACTGCTAAGAGGAATTCTAGTGCTAACATGTTGCACTTGTCTCTAAAACAACCTCGGCTTCTTTATTTGTATTCACCAGCACCAGCCGCATTAAGTACCTCATAGAACAGATAACACTCTTCTGTCTAAGACCACTAATTACGTTTTAAGATGTTCTTTTTATTAATTTCATATTACACAGAAGTGTGTGAGACTTTCTGATCAAGATCCTTCAAAGGACATGTAATACTGTAATGAATTTGGGCATGTAATAATGTAATGAATTTAATTTCACTTGTACGTATTCTTCTAATGATGGCAGTAAAACGTAAACAAATTCCCGGATATTAAAGCATTATAGTGTATAGATGCCTTCAACAGGGTATGTGGTTTATGCTGTCACGTGACGCTTTCAAAAGGTTTTGTTTTCTCAGCTGGTGTAAATAGTGTCTGTACTTTTATATCCATACAATGCAGGGCATTCATGACATAAAGCTGCGTACGTGTATACCCACTGGATGGTCCCCGGATAAGCCCGTCTCAAATATCAACGGCAAACTTCTAATTTTTCTCGTTACTACCTGATGGTATATCGACTGTTCCTACCGTAAAGCAGTCCTTCTGCTTAGAGGCAATATTCTTTACCTTGTTACCACATTTGACACCCCCCCCCAAAAAAAAACTTCATGGTAAATGTTTTAAATGATTCCTTAATGTTTCCTTTCAGTTATCGTCCATGAGGGTTTTTGTCCCAAAATTTGTCTTTCGGCATGTTTCTTCCGTCAGTAAATCCGTCTCCTCCTGTCGTTTGAAACAATTCGTGTTACGCTATTTCTTTTATTAATCAACTTCAAATTCTAGGCATCATCAGCAACACGAAACACGGGGCGAAAATTTCGGTGGCCCTTACTGCTGGAAGAATTTTTTTGCGAATGACTTAAGGACATAAGTTGTACTGTACAACACTATACACGGTATCTGTAACGCCAGTCCACTACGACGGTAACCGAACTGCTATTGATATATTGGACATGATTCACTGGAAAAAAAAAAGCGAGGGATTCGTGCTCTTGTCGTAGTGGTCTTGGTTGGATCGCATTTACATGCACGTTCAGAACGTCATAATTGTAGAAATAAGCGTTTCTTTAATTCTGTTAAACGTAAATTTAATGTTACTTCATATCATACCATAAGACGAGGGTCCAGACGTTTCAGAAAATCAAGACACCACCTCAAAATACTCGGTGCCAAAAGAGTGACATGATGCAGTTCCCAAGCTGAGAAGCCACAAATGCAGCGTGATTCAAAATGATGGATTCAATTTCGTACTTCTATATTTCCTGAACTATAGATGGTATATGAATGAACTACATAACATTTCAGAGAGGAGATCCTAAATATTGAAATGCCACCACTACTGCTCTCGCCTAGCGCACAGCCGTGCAGCAGCGTCAGTTGAGATAAAATAGCTACTATGCAGCACAAGATTTTTTGCGTTCCTGAGTTCATTAAAACTGAGCCGGCGACTGCTGTGCAGCGTGCGTTTCGTCTTCGTTTCAACATTCAACCTCCAACGAGGTCGTTGTTTGAATCACCAAATGTATTGGGGCGCCGTTTACTGTTCAATTGAGTCCATCTTTTTGAATCATCCTGTATTACGTCGCACCATGTAATATCTGGTCGTTCGGGCTACCAGGCGCCCAGGATTTGTGCATCGTTGATTAAACACTTGTAAATAAACGAATATTCGTTTCACCGCTTAACGGTTATTTCACTAAAAATACAAGAGACGTTTAAGCAGTAAATTGATTCTTGTGTCTTTTGTGTAGTCACTTTATTACAAGGAGGGATACCAGTAGACATGCTTCATGCAATAAAACTTGGCAGTTTGTAGTTACAAATCAGAGTTTCGTTTATGAAGGGGCTTTTCATCTTCACACATAATAGTCTTGGTACTGTTTTGGGTGTAAAGGTTTTGACAGTTTCGTATAACAGTGTTTCGTTACCAAAAAATTATTAATTATGAGGACTGATAATGAAAAGTTTCCTTTCTTCTGAAGTTTTAATATTTACACTTCATCAACATTTTCGGTTTAGAAATCAAGAAAAAAACCTAAGAAGTTTGTTGAACATTGAAGGAATTAAGAAACATTTCTTATTATAAAGTGATGCGGCAGACACCTCCATATATCAGTTCTATCCTCGGACTTCCTACTTTTAGTTAATAACTAAGTACCTTAACACAAGTTTATTGCATGGCGATTTTCACAGCAACATGTTTTGGTCTTAAAAGGTCACCATAAGGCTAATACTTGTTAAAACACCTTCGGGGTCGAAAAATATTGCTGTGAAAATTAGGTACGTAGAGTGTACACTTGTACAGAGCCTCAGTGCCTGTACAAGGGTACACTCTACCTACCTAATTTTCACAGCAATATTTTTCGACCCTGAAGGTGTTTTAACAAGTATTAGCCTTATGGTGACCTTTTAGGACCAAAACATGTTGCTGTGATAATCGCCAAGCAATAAACTTGTGTTAAGGTACTTACTTATTAACAGTTTGACGCCTAATGACACCTATAGGGGTCGTACCGCACCGCTAACCTCTAAAGTTGCATTTTATATATTTATTCAACAAATATAGGTACTGAATGTTTTAAACATGGTATATACTCTCCGTTTTTTTCTCTTCAAAATGCAGTTTGTT
>Ga0123352_10021283_pt1 | contig 10335 bp, 5 predicted proteins | sample TergutLab28metaG_FD_89700 | JGI IMG/M metagenome (GOLD analysis project Ga0123352, IMG submission 89700) | Labiotermes labralis P1 segment gut microbial communities from Petit-Saut dam, French Guiana - Lab288 P1 | ecosystem: Host-associated > Arthropoda: Insects > Digestive system > Gut ... | reverse complement strand
TTACGCACAGTATATATATATATATATATAAGTTTGCATGTTCACGTTTGCGTGATTTTCTGTCGTTAGAAACGTAATCTATTTTAGTTGCACCCCGTATCTTTAGCATACTACCTGGAATAATACCCTGAACAGTCTTGAATGAACTGATTATATCTTAAGCCACCTACACAGAATGACAAAGAAACGACAAATTGAGGTTATCACAAACAGTCCTACGTGCTGTATGTCTGATATGTAATCCAAGGGATATCGGTTGTCATCAAACATGTACAGTAGCCATTATTTTTATCCTGTTGGTTTGTTACAGACGTTAATTCCATAAACACAAACTTATCAGTGTGTACTTTTTTTTAGTTTTATCAAAAACGTTTGTAAGCGCGAGAACTGGGCACGTCAGTATGCCGTGCTGAAGTGGTAACAGTGTGCTTCCTACGTTAGGTTGCTCGCGCGTGTAGGTTCACTTAAACGTGTGGAGTTATTTTGGAAAGAATAACGAAACCACCAATTACAGATTTTCTTAAACAGTGAAATCTTATGAAATTATTTACAACAGACTCTGAATTGCAGTACCATTTTTCTTAATGCTTCTTTAAAACAAAAATTAAATTCCAATTTTAAGTGATTTTATAAGAATATATTAGTTTCGAATAACTGCATTTGATTGTTTAGTTACTGTTCTGCACTAAAGAAGACTTTTAATTTGTAAGAATTTTATGTTAGACACCGTCCATTGTCTGAAAGAAACGCCGTCTTCTTTATTTGGATCCATTCCTTTCCTAAACTAACACAAAGCTATATGTGGCGGTCATATCAATATCGCTTTTAAATATTTTGTAAAACAGACCTTGATTTAAGCGCCAGTAGCACTGAGAACACAGCAGTGAACATGTTCTTCCAGCAAACATTAAGTAGAGCATTCTCTGGGGAAATATTGTTTTATTATCTCTCAAATATAAATTAATACCGTACTTGTGTACAGAAAAACCAACTTGGTGTACAACTTATTCTTAGTATATTTCGTCAACCTCTACATGTTTCGGGCGTATCTAGGCCCATCATCAGGAGGTATAACAATTGGTACTTGTTATTCTTTTTAGATGAGTCTGTTGTCCTGTTTGGATTGGAAGTTACAATGCAACACGGACAACAGACAGTCATCTAAAAAGAATAACAAGTACCAATTGTTGTATACATACGGTTGTACCTCTTGATGATGGATCTAGATACGCCCGAAACATGTAGAGGTTGACGAAATATACTAAGAATAATTTGTGCATCAAGTTGGTTTTTCTTTACACAATTATATCGAGAAGTAAGTCAATAAAACATAAAAAAATTACGCCGTAACGTTACAGTGGCAAAAGTAACGGATTAGCAGAATTCAGTTTAGCCCTTACCTTAGCCTGTTTTTGGAGGTTTTTGCTCCACTTCATCCATAAACTTCAGCGTTAAATGAAGTAGAAATTCGACTTCAATCGCCACTGTCATACACCAAGGGGAAGAAACCCCTTTCCTCTCATTGCCCAAGATTCCTTCCAGACGCAGCGGAGAAGATATGCCTCCACCCCTGCCACAAATCAGTATGCCAATCGCCAACTTGTTCAGACCGTAGCCTGGTCACCCATTGGACTGCAGGTTTCAGCACTTCACTGGTAAAATTTCGAAAAAAAATTGTAAAGGGAGGACAGTGAATTGAGGTTTATTGTTGAGTTTATCAGTGAGGCTTTATGACATAATTCAGTAATATCATTGGCTGTGTACACGTTTCCATCCTTTGAAACACAACGGCGTCACTTAACACTTGTTACGGCTAGTGTTCCCCCCTCCCCCAACTGTAAACGCGCCCGAGTTATGCATGTACTCGTGTTCAACAGCATGGCGGGTAGTCTGGTATGGCAGGCGTCCATGCAGTGCGACGTACCAATCAATACACGCTAGAACGTGAAGGTATTCAGCGATCTGTGTAAAAACGAACCTATCTTCATATGACTATAGGTTCAGTGTAATAAGACAATTCTACTAAGAAAATGTTCATGTTTTAGGATTTTCTCCGAATTTTATTCTTTGCGGGTAAAGAAGTGTGTGGTGTGTAATGACGAGCCTGATTTTTGGATGCAATTTCCTACCTCTATCGTAAGGGTCGAAGGAACTGGATGGATGTAGAAGTGGCCTTATCTTCACCCAAATCACTCCAGCGTGCAACTGTAAAAAGTACCTCCAGCGCGGAAGACGTTCCACCGAAATGTCTGTGCCGGTACCAACAACGGTATACGACGCCAAAAGTCAGAAGAGCGCTCTGTGTAGAGGAGCCCGTGTACTCTGTTGCTAGCGGTCCTGTCCTGTTGACAGCAGTCCGCGCCTCAACATCTCCCTGTGATCTGAGGCCGCCGCAACCCTACTTCAGCGCTAGAAACAGACGGGCTGATTTGTTCTTTGGTTAAGAATTATACGCCGTGTAAACTTATCTTATGGCCGTTACTACTGTTTGTGTTATGTCTACATTCTCGAAATTGGCCATTCGTCTGTTTATCACTTCTGTTCTACTGTTTAATTGTTTAAAGCACGTAACTTTGGACAATAATCATAGGACAGGAAATCGATTTATCGCAGGTCGATATAAAATAAACAATAGCAGAGTCTTAACCCATACCCGAAACATAGTACTTTAGGTGATGTGAGAGAATAGTGAATGCCTTCGGCCATCACCCACCAGATTTTTTTGGTTTTTCCGTCTCTTTGGTAAACAGCCGCGCGCTCTTATTGCAGTTTAATTAGTTTGTGAAGACAACAACCACTGATCAATCTGCTGGTGATGTGATGATCAGCCCAAGAGTAGAGATCCAATACATGGAAACGTCATTCCATTGAACAGTCAGCAAAAGAACGAGCAGAAGTGACTGTTTGTTTGGGTCCACAGGATTACGGAGCATGACTATACGCTGATTCATTTCAGGCATTACTGGCTTCTGAGACGAAACACTGTGTGCTCTGATAAAACTGAATAACGGTTAAAAAAAACATGTTGCTTCATCCTTCAATGTAGAAGGGTAAGTCGTGCGGGACGAAGAACGGCTAAGGTGTACGGACAGGAGAAAAAACGCAGCTTCACGAGCGATCCAATGGGCAACAAAAATGGCGGAACCAAAACGAAGAGAGAAGATGTCGAGAAGAAGAACCACGTGTGTAGAACTAGAGGGGGATGTAAATGTAGGTGGAAAAACTTCTCGGAATGCAAAAACGGGGAAGGAACAGTGCATAATTGACTAATCCATTAGGGGACCTGAGTTGGTGAAGAGGTGAGCAAATATATTCAGGTTACTTTTTAATTTATTTCCTTTCTATGTCTCTTGCTACGGGCTTCAATTTCGGGGTTTCAAAATCCGGTTGGGGCAAGGTACTCCCTACGGTTTCGGATCGGCCCCGAGACCCAACCAACCTCCTGTAAAATGAAAGCCAGGTATTTCCTACACGTCCAGACCAGCCCTGAGTCCCAAACAACCTCCTGTACAATGGGATCCGCTTATTCCCTACCCGTCCAGATTGGCCCTGCAGCTCACCCAGCCTCCTGTAGAATGGGTACCGACCCTTTTTCGGAGGTGAAGAGTCCGTGGCCTGGTGTTATAACCCACCCCATACTATCGCCGACGTTGTGTATTTGTAGAGCTATACTTCCACCCCTTTGGCCTTACTTAATATTCTTCTGGAAACATTTCTGCTTTCCAGCTTATTTCTTCTGTGACTGAGTACTGTTCACACTCTTTGCCATTGGCTCATTCTGGAGTTTGTGTAATTTCTTCCTGTCCGTATATTTTACCCTGAATTTTCCCCAGTGGTATCATCTTTTATCCCTTGGAGGCGGCACGTTCCATTGTACACGTCGAAATAACCGAGACGACAAGGCTTTGCTGTGTCACTGGCGTCACAGCCGCGATGTTGACCACTGCAGAAGTTGATAAGTGGTCATTCGGCTACAATGTAATGGGAATAATATTAGCTGTTGCTGGCGAATTTTATAATAAATTGAACTATGTTGATAAAATAACCTAAAGGTAGCCTACAAATAATTCGACATGTTAGGCAAAGTACAAATACGTATTTGTCGGTTGTACAAAAAAATTCAAATATCACTGTTAGAACAATACGAACAGGGAACGTATATGATTGTGGATTAGGTAAAATATTGGTCCATAGACAAGTAATAAAGCTTTTCGGATAAAAACTTTACTCATATATTTCAGGGTAAAATGGTTAAGAAAGAAAGAAGCGGTTTTGTCCAAATCGCCGGTACCTATTTAAAAAACTATTTGACGTCACGGTTAAGGAAAATGTAACTTTGCGTCACGCGTGTATCACGTTTAAGACCAGATAAAAATCGGGGGAAAAAACTTGCCTACATTCAGTTTAAAATATCTTGTCTTTCCTTTTGTTACCTGAAAATGAACAGCTTAATTTCTTTAAAAAGACGCAGTTCGCCTAAAGAGAACAGGGATTTTTTGTTAGAATATTGCATATATACTTATGGACCTAAGAGGGAAGCAGTAACAGGAGCCTGAAGCAGTGGCGAGGCTAGAAATTTGGCGCCCAGGACTACAGTTCACAGTGACCGCTCCTTACGGAAGTTACGAGTTTTTTTGATAACAACCATTTGCTCTATTTCATTTTATATATAATCAACAGTTTAAAATTTGTTCAGCGTGCATGTTAGAAATACAGTTAGCTCCTCTTTTAAGCCCTAGTTGTGTTCCTGGGGAATCGGGCGTAAAATAAAGAAGGCGTAAATCAAATTGTGTTTCCATAAGGAACAATGCAGTAGGTAGAGGTTGGGGGGCGATCGTATCAATGTTAATCAGTCGGAGGTACTTAAGTTCTATGTTATAATTATGCCAGTGATATTATTATAGAAAGAAACAAGTAATATTAATATTTGACCTACACCAATTGAAAGGGAATTGTACCCAGCTTGCTTGCACTTGTCACGGATGGTACATGTTCCATATTGTCGCTGTCACGGATGACTAAATTCACTACCACAGCCCTTACAAATATGCCAGTTTATTGCCATCTTGATGCGACTGGGTCAGGGTTTCGGCTGTGCTAGTTTAATGCAAGTATTTGAATGATGCCATCCCGTTGTGCATGTGTAACAAAATTTTATTGCAAAGTATCGTCTATACACAACAACTGAATAGCAGTTGTAGCTTTACAACTAGTTAATCAGGCTACATGTTTCGGCCGTTTTATCCGGCCATCATCAGGCCTACAGAATAATATCGTTAATTAAGTTACATTCGTAAACTCTACCAATGGGATCCCATTGGTAGAGTTAACGAATGTACCTTAACCCTTATCCTGCTAACGTGGAGAATGTGGTGAGCTCCTAATAATACCAGCAGATGGCAGATGGGATTTAACTTGGCGTTTAAAGGGTTAATTAACGGTATTATTCTGTAAGCCTGATGATGGCCGGATAAAACGGCCGAAACATTTAGCCTGATTAAGCAGTTGTAAAACTACAACTACTATTCAATTGTTGTGTATAGACGGTACTTTGCAATTAAAAAATTTTAATGAAAGTAGGTAAGACGATGGTTAGGTTAGGTTAGGTTAGGTTAGGGCCTGTGTTATTCGCCTTCTTCTCTTTTTTATGTTTAATTCTATATTATAATTACTAGGCTTGTCACGGATAGTAGACTTTCTCTATTGTCACTATTACAGATGTTCTGTTTCGGATAATCAGCTGCACTGTCACAGACTTTACTACACAGTCACTTGTTACCGACCACAGACCTTGCACCTATACCACCGTTAAGCCTACTGCTGCTATTGTTTATCGTTGTGTAATTTTTTAAAAGATTTAGCAAATTTGCGAAACGCGACTATCAGTTTTGTCGTGTCAGTCCGTCCGTGTGTCCGCATGGAACGACTCGGCTCCCATTGGACGAATTTTCATGAAATTTGATATTTGAGCATTTTTCGAAAATGTGTCGAGAGAATTAAAGTTTCATTAAAATCCGACAAGAATAACGGGTACTTTACACGAAGGTCAATATATATTTTCGATCATAGCTTGCTCATTTCTTTTTAAAATGAAAAATATTTCAGACGAAAGTTGTAGAGAAAGTCGAAACACACATTTTATGTCCAGCAATGTTTTATCGACAATCTTACTGTTTATGAGAAAATGTGGCAAAGTGTTGTAGAACCGGGCAGGCTACAGATGACAAGATGGAGCATGCGTTTTTTATGTTTTGTTGACCGTGCATCCTTGTATAATCTTGTAAATAAAGCCAACTTAGTGCACAATTTTTCTTAGCGTGTTTATTTCTTTTCTCTACATGTTTCGGGCGACTATGTGACCATCATCAGGAAAAATAACTGTATTTATGCGACACTTGGTGCTTGTTATTCTGTGTAGATGACTATCTGGTATGCACTCTGCATACAGATTGACAAATATCAAGCGTCGCATAGATACAGTTGTTTCTCCTGATGATAGGCAGATAGTCGTCCGAAACGTTTAGAGAAAAGAAATAAGCATACCAAGACAATTGTGTGCGAAGTTGGCTTTATTTACAAGATGGAGAAGCGTGTTGCATGATGGGCACCTAATGCTACAAACACACACTCAGAATATGTAATATTTATTGCTTTTCAACAGCCAGAATATTTACACGAACGCGCCTCAGTGTTACGTTATACGTACGTTCGTTGTTTTGTTCTTTATCGGAGGAGTGCGTCATCGTGTAGTTCGCAAGTGGCGCAAAAAAAGACAGCAAATGAGGGAATGCTATTAAACTAGGTCTTAAATAAATAGGACAACATCCTGTGGACAGTATCCATGTGACTGTGGGCAGGAGCTAGTTTTATCCTTTTGCCAACACGGTAATGAATATGAGAATTCGGTAAAAACACGGGGATATTTTTTACTGCCTTAGTGGATATTTGCTTCGGAAAATGGCTCTGCCTTTCAGAGTCAAGTATTGCCACGCACTCTGAAGATCAGTACTAATGTTAGTCCGTTCTCCTATCTACGCTTAGGTCTCTCACGTTGTTTCTTCTTTTGAGACTTCTCAACCAAATCACTTTTCTTATTTTCCTGTGATTTGTGTCATGGGCGTGTGGAGTTATGTCAACTGATATTTTGACATTAGTGTACTTATGAACCGCGGCACACAAGCAAAGTATTTATTTTGATTTGTAGCCTGAGAGTGAGAAGAAGCATTACACACGTCGTTAGAGGCCTAGGTGGTTTATGGCTTCCCGCTTTCCGGATTCCGAATTTAAATTAACAGGCATTTGGTAGGACTGCTTAGAAAGAGGATCATCCTGTACAAAGGCGTCTTATTTCACAGAAAAACACAAAAAAAATACACAAAAGGAGAGGGTTTGCTGTGATTGGGATTCGAACCCATGCTGTGAGTGCTAAGTGATAGAAAGGAGTACAAGGCTCAGGTCGCCACTCACAAGTGACTGTCATGACTGTCCTTAAGGATTTGCCTTTCACCTTTCACTATTCCGTCTTTAGTAAATGCAGTACAGCGCTTTAAAAAGGGTCTGCACTATGTAATATAAATCTGTTTCGAGCACTGAGTGTGTGTAAATAGCTCTTCCTTCCTTCTGAAGCCTCCTTGTGTACGAGCAGGCAGCTACAAATCGCTGAAAACTCTTGCAACTGCTCGTTACGACTCCATTAAGCTCCTTAACAGAACAGAATAAACCTCTGCTCCGTTTTTTAGCTACTATGTTCCACCCTCCTTCCATTTCGGGTTTGTTTACGTGTCTGACACGCACCGCAGGTAAACAGGATAAATTGAAGTGAGTTTGCGGCAGTAGGTACGGAAGCAACGGTCTCTGGAATGACCAGAAGAAGCTGGAGAAGAGAAGGACTGGCCTGCGAATGTGGTTTTTGTGTATGGTGGGGGGTTAATCCCCTATCTTCAGGAGCGGGTTAGTTTGTTTTGTAAGGTTCGATCATGTGCTAAATGCTGCTTACGTCAGGATAGTTTTATTTAGAATAAAGTATGCTCTTATCGATTTTAAATTGTAAAGCTGGAATTTTTGATGTAGGGAAAATTGAGTGTAAAATTGAGTTAAAAAAATATTGCCGGATTATAATGCTATAGTGGTGGAGTGTTGTGAACGCGATGTTGGAAGTTCCGACGGCGGTTATTACATACCCTTCGAATGTATATATATATATATATATATATACTGAGCTATGAGAAGAAACTGCTGCTTCCATCTTCAGGGTGAAAATAAAAACAACTGGTCCCTCCGAAACTTTGGATTTATCAACCAAATTATATGACATCCCATACCAAGCTACCGCAACGTTAAAAGTTGATTTGTCTTGAAAGAAACAAGGAGTAAGATTGTGAATTGCATTTTGCTGGCCGACGATAAAATCCATGGTCGTGTAATAACGAATATGAACACTGAATTTAATAAAAGACCAAAATTTTCTAAGCAGATGTGCTAGTAATAGCTTCTCAAGATCAATTCTGCTCCACGGGGTTACGTAACAATAACTAAAACCTGAGTAAAATTAAACCTGTACTGAAATAAACATCAGTACATCCAATATATAAGTATATATAACATATATATTATATATAGAATCCCGGTGGGAGCGAGATTTTCTGCACCTGTCCAGACCGGCCCTGGGGCCCACCCAGCCTCCTGTACAATGGGTACCGGGTCTTTCCCGGGGGTAGAGGGGCCGGGGCGTGGGGCTGACCCCCCACTCCCATCTAGTGCCGAGGTCCTGGAAAGAGTAGAGCGATACTTCTACTCACCCTAAGGACCTTCGTGGCCTATATATATATATGTACAATATGTTTTCCAATAAATATGCGTGGTGTAAGGTTTTCTTTTTTTATAGTCATTCGATCTATTATTTTAAACTATTAATGGAAACCTACTATTATTTATCAGAAATTCAGGAAACGGATATTTCTTTTCCCTAAAAGACGGATTTTTTTTGTGATTCAACAAATGATTTTTAGCTACGTAAGAAAAACTCTGATCCACGAATTCTAAGATTAGGAAGACAGGAATATACTACGGAAGTCTGCATGTGTTGTGTATTGTGCATGTTCTTATGTGATTAACAGTGTCCAGTATGTTGGTCACTGTTACTATCTTTATTCTCTGTGTGTGATATTGTGCATATTACACATAAACATGAAAGGTAACAACGCAATTTGCCATTCGTGTCAAGTGCGCTGTTGTGCTGGTAACATATCTGCGCAATAAATATTCAGATATTTATTTTTATCGATTCAAATGCGACACGCCGTATGTATCTATACATCTATATATCCGAAACGCTACACAATTTGTACTGAAATATCTGCTGCGTACCGTATATTGTGTTTGACATTCATTAAATACGTTTCTAGTATTTCATCTCATTATTTTTTGTGATCACAAAAATGAAACACACAAGGGAAAAGGGTTTTATTTTTATATGACTTTAATGAAAGGTGTGCGTTACTGAATTAAGCAGAGGGTTTATCTGCTGACAGAACAGAGCATTGTACAGCCTCGCTGCTTCCATCTGGCCAGCCTTCATATTGTTCAATTCCAAACCCCCTGCAGACAGTACATTATATTAGGGTCCATCCCTTTACACGAATTTGTTGTAGAATATTATACTTTGGTGTTGTATGAAGTCATGGGACATACTTTTCACCCTGATATTTAGTGATACAATTTTATAATTTAAAACTTATGCAGTCCCACTGTCAACCGTACAGTTTATGTAACTACGGACACTTTAATATGGACGAGTTTTAGTAAAATTTAATGTCTCTTTGTGCTTTAACATGGCAGAGTAAATTATTTCATGCATGTAAATTTTACTCTAAATTAAGTTAAACATTTTTGCGTCATTTACTAAATTAAAAACCTAGACCACTTTTCCATTTATCTTGTTTAGAACCCCCACATACGGTAAATGAAACTTAGTTTTATACAAGCACTTTGTTGCTGGTTCCTTTAAACAATTCGCGTAGGTTAATAAGGTCCTATATACAGAACACTTAGCATTTCACTCCCGTTTTCTATCTACTATAAATGTATAAACACTTCTCGATCCTTCGGGCTATTTTCTTAGCCACTTGACCTGAGGAGTGCGTTCTGCATTCCTACATTGTTACAAGTGTGAATATGACTCCTCGAAACCGAGAATTAGATGAACGTTTCTAGTGATATTTGAGTAAAGGTTGACCAACTAGATGACACTTGCTTTATTATATATTGCTCAACATGTTTCAGACGTTAATACGTCCATCTTCAGGAGCTAGCGAGTACTTGTTGTGTTGTGTAGGC
>Ga0123352_10021282_pt1 | contig 10335 bp, 6 predicted proteins | sample TergutLab28metaG_FD_89700 | JGI IMG/M metagenome (GOLD analysis project Ga0123352, IMG submission 89700) | Labiotermes labralis P1 segment gut microbial communities from Petit-Saut dam, French Guiana - Lab288 P1 | ecosystem: Host-associated > Arthropoda: Insects > Digestive system > Gut ... | reverse complement strand
TGTGTGGTGTTTGTGTGTTGTATCTGGGTTGTTTTGGGGGGGGGGGGGGGTCAACGCCACGCACAGGCCGCTTTATCCCCGGGAAAGAGACGTTATCTGAAGTACAGGAGGCTGGGTGGGTCCCAGGTCCAGTCTGAACGGGTGCGGAAAATCTCGCCTCTACCGACTGTCTAGCTATACCGAACCACCCAGAAGCTTAAGTACGTTTTCTTTAGTGTTGACACAGACAACGATACAAGAGAAATTCACACTTCACTGAATGAACAAAATTGGTAGGGAGGGGTAGTGGCATCTACCCGTTCAACCAACCATCTGCCACAGACTCCTACCAGGAGTTTCGGTAAGGCTGATATAAATATAAGTTTTTCAATAAACACAAGTGCGTGGCAACTCGACAGATACTCACGCTGACCGAGGGTTGACCTCGTCGCTTGACGCGAAAGCCAAGGGCGGCAAGGGACAGCAGGCGGGCGATGGCCAAGTCGACTAAACGAATCGCGTTCGGAGCTGATCAGCCGAGCGCCCCTCGGTTACCCTGACTGAGGTTTTCCGTGATTTTCCTCAGTTGTAAGGCAAACGCCAGGGTATTCGATGCAAAGTCGGGGTACGGCCCGCACTCCCCTCCCCCAGGCGCGGCGTCTTCACCTAAGTACTTGACAAACGTCGCATATCTCCAGTATGCGACAGAGCCAGTGTGGGCTCGGAACCCAGACAGCCAATCAACCAAAGCTTATCCCTCCCATATTTAGTCCAGGGCAATCTAGGCCCTAGTCTTTGCAATAATCAGTTACGGTCCTCAGCCTGACTTTAAAATCGTTAGCGTAAGCATATCCCCATGTTAGAGTTTAGGTGTCTGTTACAGAGCCCAGCAATGCGGTCAAGCGCAGGAATGGCAAACAGACAGGGGGACGTCGACTTGCGCTTGGCTTGGAAAATAAGTGCGTTCACAAGTATAGGCACTCCTGGACGTCAGCAATGTTGAGTTATGCAAATTCCAAATAAGTAAAAATAAACAGGAATAATTACTTGCCGGAATGGACGGGCGTGGCCGAAGAATATGGCTGGGCGATCACTTCCGTTTTCTTTACTGCTGTACTGTACATTTCAGGATTGCTTCAGGACGAAACTCAGCGTCTGGGGATAAGATACAGATATGTCCGTACGAGAACTTGTGGGACAACTGTCGAACTCCTAAATGTAACGGAGGGCACGTCCTCTTTTTGAATGAAAAAAATTTCCGTCCTTTTTTTTTTAATTCGTAGGAATGTCGGGGTTTTGACTATTTATTACACATTTCTTAAAACGTTTGAATGTTTGATGGTCCTAAAGAGACTACTGTGAAGAAATACATAACTATAGTATTAGATTAGCACTGGCGGAGTAATAAAAATGAGTTCATCTGTTGGCCTTTCGAAATTCTGAGCCATGAAACACTTGCTCAATGTACGTCTTCATCTGAATTTCATACCCACGAAGTTTACAGAACTGTTAGCAGAGAATGTAATAAAATTGTGACTGTTCACACATTCTCTTTTTTTAACCTCGTTTTTAGCTGATGCCCACTGTTGTACGGTCCGTACGTGGGAAACGTTCTCATTTCTTGGGATATGTATGGCAACCCTAATGTGAGAGAACGTGTATTTGTTGTCTTATATGTTCTGTGAAAGTTAATTGGCGCAACACACATATCTGTATAGGGCGCAATGCAATAAAGATTAACTTACACCTGAATCCTTAATTTACATAAACGTCAAGGATATTTTCGTGACCTTGTACACGATTCTTTGCGTGAATAGCAAATATGCGAGGGTACGTATCAACGATCCCATGTGGTCTAGTGGCTAGGATACCTGGCTTTCACCCAGGAGGCCCGGGTTCGATTCCCGGCATGGGAACTCCTCTTTTTTTTTTTATTATACCTTGTTTACATATTGTTATTAATATACTAAAGTAACATTCTTTTATCTTTTTAGTACATTCAATTCCTCGGTATTTCAGGAAAGAAAAAAAATGAAAGTTACCCATGTTCAAGAGTCCCATGTGGTCTAGTGCTAGGATACCGGGCTTTTCCACCCAGGAGGCCCGGGTTCGATTCCCGGCACGGGAACTTTGGAAGTAAATATTGTGAATAATATAGTTAAGTAATATTTTCTATTTTTAGTACACTCAATCTCTCCGTATTATAAGAAAAGCAATATAAAAACTGCATTTTTAAATAATGTACCAAGCGAACTTGTCTGTTTAGGGCCAAAGAGTTATGATATGTCTACTGGTAATCACAAAACTTGGGCATAAGTGTACTTTCATTAGATGTGAGAAATGACTCTGCCCAGAACACAAACAAAGCCAACCTTGTGGCAGATGAGCACATGTAAACCCACCGACGCTCACGTTCTGTGTTGTAAATACAGTAGGTCACCGAGAAAGCCCTCGCTCCTCTAAAATGTCACTCAGGATAAGTTTTCATTTGTTAGATCGACTTTTGGGACAACCTGTTGGTCCCATCCTCAAGGGTCAAGCAATCCCTTGAAGAAGAGACCGATAGGCCACGTAACATCCTTGAACGAAGGTCTCAGCTACACCACGGCTGAAGCCTCAAATCTCGCATACTGGCAAAAAGCCTGCTGTATTTCCAGCGGGATATTGCTGGGCTTATAAAAGTAATTAAGAAATTTGGAGCATAAAATCTCTGACGAAAAAATGTTGTTCAAGTGTAACATCTTTTGCATATAACAAGAAAGTTCGTTAAAAATTAATTAGCCTCGATAACGATCCCATTAGGTAGAATAAAAAAGCATATGAAACTGTCTATTGTCAGCATAAAACACACACAATCAGTCGCATCGAAATTCCCTTCATGTTTTTACAGTATTTCATACTTCAGCGCCGCCCATTTACTCAGATAACATTCCGAACAACAATTCGGAAACACTAAAAAAAAAAAAATGTTTTAGTGTACTACTTACTGCTGCAGTTACATTTCCACCAGGAAACATTTGGACAAAGTTCTAAAAATTTCGTTGTCTCAATGTCTTTCTTTTAATTTTTAAAATTCCGTAAGTAAGAAATTCCGTATCTTGAACCTGCGTAAGTCGGGAAGATTCTGTATATTTCGACAGGGTTATTGAAACATGGGAGGACCCAGCTGTCGGTGTGACAGACGGTGGTGTTTCTCAGTAAATTTACAGAATGGATTTAGATTTAAGTATATTATTTGCGGTCCACAGTATGAGTTGCTGGGAGAAATATATAATGGTTTGAGTTCTACCAATATAACCTAAGCATGGCACAAAGTTCCAGATTAAGGTTTAAGATTTCTTAGATCCTTATTTCATATTTATGTACATGCATTATAATCACTGCCACCGGGCGACAGCCCATTTGCAGTTAAATATATTATTATTATTATCATCATCATCTTCTTCTTCTTCTTCTTCATCATCATCATCATCATCATTAGATATAAATATCGTTATGTTCTGTGTGTTTTACCATAATTAAATATGTTCCGCTATTTCCTGTAAAAATGTAACAAATTACCGTGCGAGAACAAGTAATTTACGAACACAGGCCTACACGGTAAGGCCATATGACTTGCTTTGCAACAAAAACTTCTGTCAGTAAACAGACTTGGAAATGAATAAGTTACGCAAAATCTTTTGTAAGACGTTTGGAAGAGGCGCACAGGTTGCTCCATAAGCTTAGATCCTACACAATTCCAGTTTGATTAATTTAGCATATGTGTACGCGTTCTAAAGTCATTTTACAGTGATTATATTAATGTAAGAGGAAAATTATATTCTATACATAACCAATCGCCACCAGAAAATGACAATGACGAGCTACGGAAATCATTCACATTGCTGCCCACCTTATTCAAAGTATAGCCCCTAAAGTCGCAAAATTCTGCAATAAGGCACTGTACTATCTCGGTAAAGTGGCTTTCCTGCCTCTACAGTGTAAACTAAATAAGTAAATATATCGGCTTTACATTACCACTCGAAACTGTGCATATGTATAGAAGAGACCGTGTTTGAATATCTGTGGCGACTTTTACAGCTGCCGTGTTGTGGCAAGTACAGGGAAGACGAATGGTTTGACGTGATTTCTTACATACCTGCGTCTTGCTGTCCGTCCAGACCGTCAGCCGACACAAACGAATTCTGCTCAGTTCTGCCGCCAGATATCAGTTACATCACACACAATAAAGGATGCCTGAGGCTACTGCAAGATGTACCACGCAAGGGACTCGTAGTAATAACCTCGCTGCTGATCTGTCTATGTGTTGTCGAGGTAATGACCACATTTTTGTACAGCTCGACTATTTTGTTGTGGCCGCTGGACTGCGCATTAGGGATGTATAATACCGAGTAGACTGGGCTGTATTATTCCCTGTGAAGGACAGTGATGCTACGTGGCAACGTAACATGACTCGATCACAATTCTTGCCTGACCAGTTAGAATCACTTCCAGGAAAGTGTACACATTACGTGTACACTCTAGATAAGTGACAGAGGGGGACCGAGGACCTATAGGAACATAGTGAAATTATGGCGTTTTTTTTCCCTGCTTGTCCAATAAGCGACGACCCAATGTTCTGCCAGCGTTGCGTCATACGCCGTCTGTCAGGGACGTTTAACAGTCGATTACCGGAGCTATACAAACGATCGCAGTGATAATAACCTTCAGAATTTTCGTAAAAACTCACTACAGTGTCGGCCTCGAGCTTGTCGGTCAGGGGGAAAAAAATCCCTATATAAAGCCCTTCATCTTGTCAGGAATCGAATACCGGCCATACAGCATGTACTGTAATCAATATAACGACTCATTCCGAAATTCGTGTATTTCTTTAACATTTATACAGTATTCATTTTCTCATACTGTACAGAGTCTTTTCAGATAAGCCGATAATCATACGACCAAAACTTCACGCTTGTATGGAACCCGAATGCTCACATTGCGGGTCACAAAATCTCGCCATTGAACCCAGTCCCGAGTCTGTTTAATCCAAACCACTTTTACACCACAGTTTTCTAAAATCACTTTCAGTACCTATGTCTGCGTATCTAAAGTGACCTCTTGGCCCAAAGTTTCCCCGAGTAAATTTCTGGGTATTTCTTTTTCTCAAAGGGACGCTATACGTTCCGCGAATGTCATTCTTCTCCGTTTACTTTTTCGTACGTGTATTTTTTTTTTCAGGTGCTAAGTTTCTGCGTGTCCACCTATGCAGCGCGCTGGACACTAATGGCTGAATCAATCAAGACTGCCAGTAACACGAAGGAATACGAAGGAACAAATAGACTAGCGAAAATTACATTCATCTATGATGAGAAGGGTGCAAATAGCGAGGATGCTTCTGTTCAGTGTATTTTTCTCCGTCCAATTGCGAGCGAGGAGTGGAATACATTCGGTGCCTAGTTCGGGTATTTGTATGCAGCAAGAGCACGTCAATAATAATGGGAAACTGTGCTCCAGTTGAAGATTACCGCTGCCAGAAACGGAGGGCTGTACTTAGAGCCCTAACTAAGGTACTTGACATTTCTGATTATGACCGTCGAGCATCGAAACATGGACACATCTAGCGAGTGTTTTGTGCTTTTCATCAACATCCCGGCAGCCTACATCAGTGAAAATATTTTTAATAAACGACTATTTATCTAGATCAAATGATTGGCAGTCCTTCTTTTAAGTAAATCTCTAATCTTTTTCAGCTTATATTTACTTGAACATCACACTGCTTTGTGTGCGTGTGTGGTTTATTTTACACAGCAGTCATAATCTCCGCGAAGCACACTTTGAGAACCTCTGTAACTGGGCAAAGGTGCCCCTGTGTTTAACTTATCACTGTGCCATGAAGACGTACGAGGGAGTGGAATCATAACGTCGGCACTGAAGAGAGGTACACAACAAACTTTATTGCCCAACCGCTTTCCATATCGGAAAGAATATCCTGTTCCTGTTGTATAGGAAACTGAATGGGCTACAGGACCACACTGAAGAATGTACTACTTTCCTCTGCCGAAGACTGAACCCCGAACACTGCCACACTTTCAAAGGATTATCCACTGTTGGACGTAGGACTCGTATTTGTTCAGTTACTCTTAGAAGACTCAAATGCAGTCTGTAGTTTCTTTCTTTCGTCCTTTCTTTCATTCTTCCTTCCCGTCTTTCTCTCCCTCCTTGAATTTCGAAACCTTTACTATGTTTGAATAAAGGTATACCAACTTGATGACACTTGCTTTATTATGTCAATTTACTGCTCAACACGTTTCGGATGTTAATACATCCATCTTCAGGAGCTTGCGACTACTTGGTGCGTTATTGTGTAGGCTGTAATGTACTGACTTGAGGCGTGTTGGTGTTACGTAGCGGAATTGGCTGTTGGTGATGTGGTATCCGAGTGCAGGCTGAACCACTACTGCTTTACTATGTTGTAGGAAACAGACCTGCCGTGCTCCACCGTAACATAATGTTCACCGTAAACTAACGCTGCGAATAACAAGGAAGTAATTACACATCCGTCATTCGCTATTCAGCCTTTGCCACTAAATATCAGTTTGTACTACAAGTTTCGGCCCTGTTTCTGGCCATCATCGGTTACGACATTTAAAACATCTTGAGAAAGACCCTTGTACAAGGTATTTGAAATGTATTACTTGCAGAAATGCACTGTGGGATTTCGCAACCAACTACTCAACAGATGCTGCTAGTGGAAGAGCGGCCGAGCGGAGGATTGTGCAATCGACGTGCGTGCGAAGTGTTTATAATAACAGCTAACAGATGGCGCAAGCTTTCACTCGGCACGTGCTGTAGGCACGCTACGCCATGTACTGCCACCTCTGACTGAGGGTTTGGAAGCACAGTGGCTACTGGGGCTGCGGAAGCGGTAACCCAATCGGTAAGAAGGGTAATTACTATTCCACTCCACAATTTCGTTCTCCTTTTTCCCTCTCTCTTCGGAAGCAATTAATGCGAAACGAAGTAATAATTGCCCAGCTATGATGCTGCAGAGTCATATATCCTCCTTCGGTCGAAAAGGAACTCTACGTCAATGCTCTAAATATTCATGTAGGTTACGAAGCACGTTGCAATGTAGTAGGTAGGAACCAACACAGAAGGAAGGTACTGCCGTGAACTACAGGGTCGGGGAGCCAATGTAAGGTAGTGGATGGTTGTACTCTAGCCAGCAGGTAGAAGGCGATATGTCACTCTATTAGATTTGTACCCGTTTTTAAGACTTTTCAGTGCCGTGAGCTAGTAGGCAGCAGGAATCCTGGCAGCAATCTCCTTTTACATGTACTAGTCTATGTAAAATGGAGAAGGGTTCCCAGCAATGACAGAATTTTTTAAAAATATTATCCAAGCATAAATCTGCCCTCTACATAAACCCAAAATCCGTTTACTAAAATGCATTCGGCCATTGTATATTATAGGTAGAAATACTTTACCATTCAAAACCAGTGGTTACTATGGGTTAACCACAGGCTGGAACATTACGAAGTTCCGTATTTTTCTGCACACAGTGTACGAGTATAGAACTTGAATGTTCCGGATGATGAAGCATTTACAAACTGGTCAAATAAAAGATAAGGTCCTTTGACATGTAGCAGTTGTTCCCACGCAAAATAAGCATTTGAAACCGAGTATGCGAAGTGCGAATGCTGTAACTAATTAGAACTTTACTAAGAAGTCGAACACGCACACTCGTGGTGTTTAAACACAGCTCACACTTCAGGTAAGCATTCTGGCGATGGTGCGGTAAGATTCTTTTTGCTTAGCAACGAGAGGAGCAAGAATAGTAAAGACAAAGACACGCAAGGTGTAAAGCCAAGCTTGCGAACTAAGTGCAGTAACAATAAACCCACTTGCAGGGGGTTAGGAGCATGTCAAATTGCGGACTTCTAAGGCAGAGACAGAGCGGCTGTTGCCACTGGGTGACAACATTCTGAAATTGTGCCTGAACCTAACATACCCTCCATGACTATCCGCATATTTCTAATCTAATTAATTTGACTAGGCACATATTTGTATTTAAACAATATATTGGGAACAGAATCGCTACAGGCTGGACTCTCCGGAGATCGAATCCCAGTGTCAGCGAGATTTTCCGCACCCGTCCAGACGGGCCCTGGAGCCCATCCAGCAAACTATACGACGTGTGCAGGGTCTGTTTCAAGGGCGTGGCGTTGACCATCCGTCCCCCTCTAGTATCGAGGTTAAGGAAAGAGCAGAGCTACACCTCTACTTCACCTCTGAGCCTTCATAGCCTGATCTAGGAAGAAATTTTGCTGGGTAAAGAATGTAACGTTGGAATTACAAACAATATATTCTTATACTTTTATGAATGAGCAGTAGGACATTTCCGTCATGTCAGACCGTCCAGTTTGAGAGAGACACCCGACGAAAACAGGCCGTGCCTTATAGAAACAAATGACATTTGACACCTAACGGTCAAACATGACGTAAACGGAATGCTGCATTTGCTACAATGTACTAACAAGATACTGTTACTCCCAAAGATGATGGCCGCACGCAGCTTACTAGAACAAACGTGGCGGGGTTTCATTTCCCGTTTCTTTCTATATTTGTAGGTTTTGGTTTCGACCAGATGTACTATACATCACAACACTGAGAACACTATTGGAACGTAATACAGGCAGCTAGGCCCAGCCTCCAGAGCCATCTATGGTACAGTCACCGCTTCATCACACAACCAGTCAGTTCTATCTCGCAGTCAGCTGTTCGTCTGTAGGGACAGTCGGCCAACATCCACAGACACTAATAGTAATACATGAAGTTCGTCGTGTCGTAATTGCACGGTACGGTGCTCGGCCACCAGCAGTTTACCCAAGAACCCGCTGTTATGGGACACGGGTAACAGTAAGGCCAGTATGGCGGAAGTGGAGGCAACGCAGTCGCTCTGGAATGGAAAGAGAGGCGATTGTATCAGTAAACAGAGTTACAATGTCATAACATTGTGTCATGTACTGCCCATGGCGGAACCAGCAAAATATGGCTGCAGGTCCGATATGAACGGTGGCAAATTGTTGTTCACGCACTGAGGTTTGGACCATTTTATGTGACCAAGTTATCATATATACACACATACACAATTACATACATACTATATACATACGTATATATATATATACGTTCATAACACATACATACATACGTACGTACGTACATACTATATACATACGTATATACATACATATATATACGCATACATACACAATTACATACATACTATATAACTACGTATTTATATATACATACATACGTTCATACATACATACATACAGACAGACATACACACACACACACATACATACATACACAATTACATACATACATACACACATACATACATACACACATATATACATACACAATTACTTACATACATACGTACGTACGTACATACATAATTACATAATACATATACACATACATAATAATGCATAAATAATACACACATACATATATACATACATATATCATATATACATACATAACACATGCATAATACAAGCATACATAATGCACACATACATGCATACATATATACAAAATTACATACTCGTACACACACACACGCACAATACATACGTACGTACATACACGTCCATGCATACCTAGTACACCCATCCATTTTATACGCGTTCTGAGAAATTATCTCGACTCATAGTTTTGTGAACGGTGACTGGGGTGGGGGTTGCGGAAAGGGTTCTCCTGGCCACCGCCATACTTCTTCCTTTGGGGTCACTTCGAAGCAGAAGAGGATCTGCTGGTCAGAACTTTAGCAATGTCGGCACAGTACAAAGTGCGTCGCTGCAATGCCTGCAGTGAACTGCGAAGAGCTCTTGTTCATAATTTGGAAATAATAACCTTCAAAATACTGCGCGCGAAGTACAACCAACAAACATTCTTGAAAACGAAACAAAGAACTGTAAAAAGTCTATGATCTCAGAAGTCAGTGTTTGCAGGTTGCCTAATATCCCAGTCACATTACGGACGCCTACTTCGGCATGGAGATGCTGCCTATCTCGGATTTCTCCCTCTTAATCTCCCTTCAACCCCTGATATTTTGCATAACCTATTCAGCAAAACCCTGCATATAGTTCGCTGAACGAGATTTGCCATGAATACTGGTTAAAATAATGTATTAACATAAATACCCAAAACATACATTCTTCCTAACAGCACCATGTCTGACCGGAACACAAAGTGTTAGTTAATACAGTACCCCCCCCCCCCCGACAAGCACAAGTTAACACTAATTAAATAATTCAACCCAAAAATAATTCCAACAAACACCAACACACCACAATA
>Ga0123352_10021280_pt1 | contig 10335 bp, 7 predicted proteins | sample TergutLab28metaG_FD_89700 | JGI IMG/M metagenome (GOLD analysis project Ga0123352, IMG submission 89700) | Labiotermes labralis P1 segment gut microbial communities from Petit-Saut dam, French Guiana - Lab288 P1 | ecosystem: Host-associated > Arthropoda: Insects > Digestive system > Gut ... | reverse complement strand
TAAGTACAGATATTAACATTACAGAAACCACATATTCCTGCCAGTTTTAATATGTATTTGGTAATCAATAAGTGTGTAACAGCTGTCAAAGTTTCAAACTTCCCTGGCCATTATCTCCGTAACTGTTCAACTTTGGACATAGGTGTTTTGGGTCATATCGGTATACTTTAACACAAGGAACACCCTCCCGAAGTCTGGCATATTCCTCCTGGGACACCCTGTATATGTTGTTCGGTGGCTAAGGGTTAAGTCAACATTGAGTAGCACTAATACATTATCATCATTCACCAGCAAATCATGTTGCAATTTTGAGCTCCTTTCACTCTGTAGCCAGAGCAGTGCCACAGATTGATTCATGTCAAACTTGACACGTTGATTCTGTGTCCTTATCTACAACATTTTCTGGTATACATAATCAAAATCCCAAGTACTGTCTTGAAGACTATACTTGGCTTATAACTACTATGTATAAAAAGGGTCTTTAATATTGCAAAAAAACTGATCTCTGGGCTGTGTGTCTTCCACAGTATATCTCGGAAGTATTTACAGATTCTCAATGAAAGAATACTTGGATAAGCAAACATAATTAACAGTACATTAGATACAAATAACATAAACCTATTTCTACAACTGATAATTTTTTTTTCCAAATCAAGAAATTTGTGGCATAAATGCAACATCAAAACAGCACAAATTTGTGCCCAGTTTCCAAATCTCGTGCTGCACCATAAAGCTCTATTATGTAATAGTTTAAAAACAAACTCACATAAATTTCAGACCGTGAGCAGTGTGAACAGCCCCTTGGTTCACATTTCTTAGGGACGATGACTTAACCTGAGGTTGCTGTTTGTTGAGAATCAGTTTGGTACAAGGAACCTTGGCAACTTTTGGTTGTGGCCTGTTTTCTTTGTTATTCATAATTAAAAACAACTTTACCTGCAAGGAAATAAGAGAATAAATCACATAATAACTTTCATCCTCAGTCATTTAATATACCATTCTAATTGCATGGGTTCAAGTGTCTACCAACTTGTTCCACAAATAAATCATATTACAATTACATACAAAACAAAACCTGGTCAAAATGAATGTAAATCACAATCTTGGCATAAAATTAACCACCAAGAAATTAAATGTTAAGAAATACAAGTTTACAAAATGTTATAAGAAATTTAACAAAATAACAAATGGCTTAGTGAGATTGAATCCACAGAAATATAACTATTCAGAGCTTCAAATATAATGTTGCAAAGTCTCAAAAGTAAATAAAACACTACCTGAGGAGACAACTGTGCAGAAGCAGGAAATGTGCATGAACAAAAATGGTACTGGGTAGTTAAACACTGTCTCTAGTTGGGGGATACAAACCCAAGGACATTGTTCACAGTGACAAAACTATCAAGGTTATGTTATGGTAAGCCAAAACAAAGTTGACATCCTCCTTGTATGAACAATTGTAAAAACCTATGAAACTACAGCCTCCGCATCTTATGAACCAGTTCTGCAATACTACCATGAATTTTATACTACCTACGAACACTATATACATAATAGTTAATGTACTTAATCCACCTAACTCCCTGAAAACGATAAAGATAGACCAAAACATGTCGGAGTTACGGCACAGTGTAAGAATAAATTTTAACATTTCTTGGTTGTACTGCATATATCCTATTAATGCACGGAAATGAATCACTGTAAGATTGGTTTCCATCATTTTGGAGCTCTAAAATACCTAGTAGCTATGTGGAATGAATCAATTCGTCTTATTCCCACGTTTCTGAATATCACGACTAATAAAAGACTAAGGAATGCTTAAAGGTAATGGAATGTCATCAACCTTTCTGCATGTATTTCCCAACGTGTAAATCTAATTGAGCAACACCGTATTAACATAATTATATCCTATAATGTGGTTGCAACGGATCTTTACTTCATTACTTGAAGCACAATATGTAACAATCCAATCACGTAAATAATATTAAATAATAATACAGAGCAATGTACTCATGCTAAGGATGACAAGAGTGAGGGTGGAGAGGTCATCCTTACCAATTTAAAAATGTATAGTGAAGGCACCGATATATCACACGTGTGAACACTGATTCTTAATAAATCCAGCGGAATTGAACGAATTATATACCTACATGAAATAAATGCATTAAGGTAACGCACTTTGACATTAAATTACCAAACTCATTTTCAAGAAACCGTTAAAAGCTACTGCTACGACGTTCCCACGATCCTAACTATACGCTGGGATTTAAATTGTGGCCGAGATGGAATTGGCTCACTATTGGTTGATAATCACGTGGTACTACGCCAGCACCATGAATAAGAGTACTATCGATGTTGCAACATCGTGCACAAAAGCTTGGGTTATTTAACATTAGTATTAAGGTAAAGTATAATTAATATGCATGCTTAAATAAAAATTTAATTAAGACCTACTTAATTCACTACGTAAATTTTATGTAACAATGCTAATATTACAGTTAAAATTGTAAGTTACAAAATTATCTGATATAAATTAAACGATTCGCCTGAAAACAGCACACGCAAAATGAGCACTAATATTAATACTATTTAAATTAAATTCACTACCTAATTTATTCTGTGTGCTGGAAAGAAAGCCTCAGCACAGGAAAATATGCAATGCTCATTACTGTTTGAAGATACACTGCCGACGACTTGACAACATTGCAATTATGTCTCGTAGTTTGTTTGTGGCGGCATGTACGTATATGTATATCATAAAATTTCAACTTCTACAACGTACAAACTGTAAGTTTATAAATATAATACAAATCATCAAAACCTATGTTAGTATCTTATTGTAGTGGGCAAGATTAAATTATATTTATGCACTCGTGACTAAGAATATTAGATTCATTCTGGAAGGGTTTTTTTTTTCGTAAGCCTGTCGCTGTAGTTTGTACACGGAAATATTCAGTACTAGTAGGTATTAAAATTGTTCCATCTTGTGTAAGGGATTTCCTATATTAACAGCTGTACTATATATGCAAAATTCCTCAGATCTAATATTAAGATGGACTCGCGGCCTTCGGACAGCTGGCAACTCTCCATGGCATTTTGTGGATCCCACCGTTTGAGGAAAGTTGTACTGGAGCCCTTGCTACAAATACTTATTTACAATTCGTCTCTCATCTTATAGCTTTTCTGGTACTATTGAAGTTCATGTATATCTTGTCACATGATTCGTTCTGTTGTTGCTTAATGCCACTGTTTATATTGCAACTGCTCTCTGGTTTAGAATTGGGACCAGTTGTGGGTTGTTGTAAAAGTACGAGAATTTTATAATTGGTCATCCTTATCCGTTTTAGTTAATGCTGATATTAGGGTAGTGTATTATTGTGTATTGCATTTTGTTTTAGGCGTTGATTTATTGCGAGTTTTGAGAGTCTAGATATGGATTGTAAACTGAGTTTAACATGTCCAATATCACACATGTGGCAAGGTGGATTTAGTAAATTTAATTGAATTGTTGTGACACGATAATGAAACTTTGGGTTCCATAAAAGACATGCTTGTTCTCGACAAGCTGAGTAACTGTTAGCTTCTCAGGTACTGTGCTCCAAGAATTTGTATATACTGATGAGCATGAATGCAAGTGATTAAGTCTGAAACGTACGCACTTAAATTATTTTGACGTTTTTGAAACTACTGTCATAGCTGTAGAGACTGAGGGAAACCACAGAAAATTCAGTTGGATAACTAGATTGTAGTCTAAGAATTAAACCTCAGGCTTCCCATACACAATACAGGCATGCATGCATGCATATGATGTGAGGTGGATGTAATCTCATTACAGTTTTATGTGGTGCTTATGAAGCTCATCTAATTTATTATTTGCCTACACTGCTCTCATCACTTAATTTAAAAGTCTGTTGCATATATCATTATTGTATGCAAGATTCAAGAAAAGGAAATGTTCACCCACAGGTTTAGACCATACTCACCAAGCCAAGAAGATACGATGGTCTTAATTGCATTCCATATGTCGACAAGAGGCCGTTCTGTATTCCAAAGTATTCATGTCTTTCATCATGTACTACCAGCTTAGGGGAGCTCAAATCCCAGGCATGATATCAGTGTGGTGACTAATTTTCTATGACGGTGCCTAATATGTGTGGATGCTGACTATGGGACTACTTTCATGTCACCCTTCTGGTGCTGAGAATTCTGAGATGACTCCAAGATTTTTGTAAAATTTGTGCATCCCCATGCAAGTGTTAGGTTCCAACATAGAACAACTATATGATGTTGTCATACAAATCAATAAAATGACCTTTTCCTATGTCTTTTATTTTTGTAGGCAAGGTGTTTGAATTATACTGAGCTTCAACATTCATTTTGTGTCTAATGTTTTGACAAAATGACCGTGTATAACACGCCACAACAGCAACTTACACTGAGTGCAGAGCTGCGTCATGTTATCAATGAGAATCACATATTTACAACACGAACGAGGATGAAAGGTAGCTGTGCTGTATTATTATATACGTGCCTGTAAGGGAAGCAATATACACACTCTATACTAAGCAGGTTAATTTTTTATATTCGTGGTTCTGTGCATCATAATTCTAGGTTGAAGAAATTCAACAAGATGCAACAATATGCAGATATTTATTTACTGCTACATTACTCTACATGTTTCGGGTGTCCATCGCGCCCATCGTCAGGAGTACATAAAACTGTAGTTGCAGCCTGTGGTACAGATCATACTGTCTGGGGAGCAAGCTTCCTCAAACATGACCTTGTTTGGTTACATTTGGTCTGCATACTGTTGCATCTCATTGAATTCCTTCAACCTAAGCAGGTTGAGTCTATGGTAGGAAGTATGGTAGGGAGAATGATCTGTAAGTGCAAGTTACTTGGTTTGAATTGTGGCCAGGGAATAAATTGTCTGTTATAAGTGAATACTGTGCTTATGATTGGATTTGAGGTTGTCACAACTGTGAAAATTAAGTTTAATGTCTTTTGAATTATGATATTTAATTTCATATGTGATTATCAAACTTTCAGAGACATCTGCTGTTTTGTTCCTAAAGACCAGATGCACGAGATAATATAATGAATCATTCACAGTGTGAAAACCTCAAATGTTACATAAAGACCCGTTGTTATTTCTGTAGCACCATCTGCACTAAATATGATGTAACAATCTATAAGTTTTGGACCAAAACTACAGCAGTACTTATGTAACGGTGCCCTATTTTCAGTCCTATCAGCACTGGACAACATCAGTAAGGATTCTGCAAAAACCAAAGAAAATTCTTTAAGAGCTCAGGCTATACAAGAAATCCTAACATCAGAGGTTAATTACTTACATCAGCTGGAAGTTATCATGCAGGTAATTTTAGATTCTGTTTGAAGCTGTCTGTTGTCCACAGTGGACAAGAACAGAGATGTTTGAACATGTGTATTTGATCATATACAGAAAGCTGAAATTGGGCCACTGGTTAAGATTCACAAAAATTACATTTAAGTAGGATTTTTGAGGCTGTGTTGTGTGGGTTATGCACCTTGTAGTCACAGATGATTCCCATGTTTTGGAGAAACTTGTTGCCCCTATCTTCAGAACAGAAGATATGTTAATAACTGTATCATTACCGTTATACATAGGTTTCTGACAGCATTTTTTTATGAAGTTATGATGCCATACAACTCTTGGTTCTCTATATTAATAATTGTCCAATGAGATGCAACACAAAGCAGTCTATTTATTATTCTGCAAGTTCACTGTACATGTTTCGGGTGTCAACCGCACCCATCATCAGGAGCACACAAAACTGTAACTACACCCTCTGGTACTGTGCAGCTACCTCCCTCCAACGTGGCCACGTTGGAGGGATGTAGGTAGCTGCACAAAAAATATGACCAGTACCAGAGGCTTTAGTTACAGTTTTGTGTGCTCCTGATGATGGGTGCGGTAGACACCCAAAACATGTAGAGGGAACTTGCAGAATAATAAATAGACTGCTTTGTGTTGCATCTCATTGGACAATTAATAATGTAGATCAGCAATGCACAAAACCATAAACATAAAATAAACATAAAATTCTTGGTTGTTTCTTTTACAGTATTTCATGGAACCTTTGAAGAAGAAGAGTTTCATTCCTCATGACACGTACATGACTTTGTTTGGGCATGTTGAAACACTTTATAATGTGAATGGCGCACTTCTTGATGAATTGAAGCGCAATCCTGAAAACATTGCAGCATCAGTTTTGAAGCTAGCTCCGTTCTTCAAACTGTATTCTGTGTATGCATATGACTATAAGCAAGCAATGGCTGTTCTGCAGGTACTGTATTTAGTCTAACACTGTATATGTTTACATGGTCACGTCTTCCAAAATGAAACAGCTGGAAAATTACGAATTCTTTCTTCTGAAATGTGGCTCCATGTATTTTGGTATACAAGTACCTACATTTCTGAAGAACACACCACATCAATCATGAGATACAGCGTTCATATATGCTGGTGAATGAGCTGAAGGGGCATGACTGATAATAGTTGTCAGATAAAATAATAATTTTCACATACTAGTCTGTGTTTTTTTTTTTTGATATACATAATTCTGAAACTCATGTAATAAGATCTCCACCCTTCTGGAATTATGAACATTGTAGAATCCCAGACCAGTTCAGACCTCATGTACACCATGGCAGAAGCCTGATATCATGATTCATGTTCATTCATTCCATTGGCATGTGCAGAATGCGACGATTCCTTGCCGTTCTCAGGAGCTTCTTCCATTCCTCTCGGTTATGTACTGTTTCCTGCCACCCTTCTCCACCAACTATTCTTCCATCCTCTCTCACCTCATCTTGCCATCTATTTCTTGGTCTACCCTCTCAATCTTGTTTTCCCCAAATTCATATATAATACCCTTTTGGGAATTCTATTTTCTTCCATTCTCTGTACATGCCCAAACCAACGTAATCTATTTAACCTTATTGTCTCAATTATAGTAGGTTGTTTAACACTTGCATAAATTATTTATTGGTTAATATCCTCCAATTTTCTTTTTTATTGTCATATTCTGGGCCTATTTCATGTAGTAATTTAAAAAGGACAGTGTTTCACATTTACTGTTGGTTTTTTTGTTACATAACTTAATGTGTCCATCATTGTGGTCTTGGACCATTAAAACCAGGATTTGCAGAAGACAAATCCAGTTCTGAGCAGCTACATAGCAAACCAAGAGAGCCGCCCTGAAGTGTCAACCAAACTGATGTCACTACTTATTGCGCCAATACAGCGCGTACCTCGATATCGGCTACTGTTGAAGCAAGTGATCTCACACACATCCACATCGCACCCTGACTACACTGTGCTGCTAGGTAATGATACTTCGCCAGTGGTTCTCAAACAAAATGATATAAAAATGTTCAAGCAGAACTCTTTTTCAAGCCTACTTTCCCAGAAGAACCAACCTTTAGTTCTACAGATCTACTACTACTACTACTTAGAACTAATTATGTAAACTACCTGTTGTCTAATTTGACGTTCAGATGACCGTGCATCATGATAAATTCTTATGATAAAACCAACCAGATGCACTAATTTCTCAAATTTATTTTTGGAATAAAACTTTACATGTTTCGGACAGTTCCTCTGTCTGTCATTAGGATTTTTTCACTGTACGCACAGCAATGGTATATGCCATACAGGTTTGGTGACAGCTTGCGAGCAGGATCAGGACGGAACTGCAGTTCTGTGTTGTCATCAGTGGTTTTTTTTTTGTGTCAACTTACAAATAGTATTTAAACTTTATCATCCTACAAGATCATACACTGGTGTCTAAAATGAACTTGTGAATGGCCTAACATGCCATACACTGGTCTCTGTGTGTGTCTGCAGTAGCAATTTAGAATTGCTGGCTGGAAAAAGGAGGACCATCAAGAAATACAGTTGGTGTTTAAATCTGTTCCCCAAAGGCCAATGAACATAGTTTCTATGAATTTATGTTCAATTTCGGTACCAAATTCACTTGCCTAGCTTCAGTTACCATCATATCAAAAGTCCAAGAAAATTATTGCACAGCCTCCATGTTGTTATTCTATATTCAAAAAGAAATTATATTACCAAAGTTTTCTTTGTCCTTCCAAAGATCTATTAATATTGCAGCATTTCAAAGTGTTGCCCAGGGAGGACCAGTGGTTGGCCAGATTCATACATATGTCTTGCATAAGAGGAACATGCATTGTGTGGTCATCCAGCCCACAGCGCGGTCATACTGACCACACTATCCTGGCTTTACATCAGACCTGATCTTATTGTTCAAAATTGCTCTGAAGGAGGTCACAGAATGATGATTAAATATCTTAAATTTATAAAACAAATAGAAATGCAGCAAAATTTTGTACACTGCAATGGATGTATAAATGTTTATGTATCTTAATGTAAACAATGTTTCCCCCAACAGCCTCTCTCCGTGAAGTAGAGAAAGCTGCAGATCACATCAACAGCTTAATACAAGATCATGAAAACATGCAGAGGATGCTCAAACTGCAGAATTGCTTATCTGGTGGCAAGCCAAGAATTGTAATGCCTGGCAGGAGGTTGCTTAAAGAAGGCAAACTGCTGAAGGTTGGTTTGCTCTCTGGCTTGATTCATTACTCAGTAAATAACCAACAGTTCCATTGAAAGGACAACAGTTCTTCCTGTTTGTAACAGCAGTAGAAATAAGGTTATGATCAGCTGAACACATAACCTGGGTAGAGGAAATGAATACATTTTGGTAAGAAAGTTGCTTGGTAAACCAAGGAGGAGACTAAAGGATAATTTAGGCAAGAAGGAAATAAGCCATAATTATATATAAAAGCAATCCCATTACAGGCCTAGACAGGCCCTGAAGGTTCCAGGAGGTTGAGGCTCCCAGATTTCAAGACAATCGGCATATGAAGGTGGTAAGGTTGTCAGCCCTACGCACCGGCCACCTTTACACCTCAGGAAATACGAGGTTTGTTCAAATAATATCCGGATTGGAATTATAGTGGTTGTTCACTGGGTAGGATGTGTTTGCAACCAGTCTTGACATGTTCGTACATGTCTTAGCAACTCATGACACAAGTTGCAAGTGGCTGCATTCACTCAGTTGGCTGTAGTAGGTCGCAGAAGTAACACGTGCGTTTGTGTCGTAGCGATTTTTACGATGTGTGAAAGTACTGAACAACGCATTTGCATCAAGTTTTGTTTTAAAATCGGAAAAACCGCAACAGAAACATATCAATTATTGCAGCAAGCATATGGTGAAGATGCAATGGGTCGTACACAAGTGTTTGATGGTTCCGTCGATTTAAAGAGGGCAGAACCTCCATTGAAAGCGACCCCCACTTGGGACTACCGTTTTTTGATTCTGAGGGTATTGTATGCCATGAGTACGCTCCTGACAGGCAAACAATTAACAAGGAAATCTACGTGGAGGTCTTGCGACGTTTGCGTGTATCATTTCACCGAAAACGATCGGAAAAATGGCGGGATGGCAACTGGAACCTGCACCACGACAATGTGCCCGCACACACTTCACATCTTGTGCAGCAGTTTTTGGCCAAACACGGTACCGCTCAGTTGCAGCAGCCGCCATACTCACCAGATCTCGCACTGTCTGACTTTTTCCTATTCCCAAGGCTTAAGAAAGTACTGAAAGGACACCGAATTGAGGCAACGGAGGACATCAAACGAAATTCGACGAAGACACTATTAGACATCCCGAAAGAGGAGTTTGCAAAATGTTCCCAACAGTGGCAGAAACGTTGGGCAAAGTGTGTAGCTGCGGAAGGGAACTGTGTTGAAGACAATAAGGGTTAAAACCCCATAAGCCTTATCTACTTCATGACTGTGGTCAGTCCAGATACTTTTTGAACAAACCCCGTATTCCTGGTACTCATTTCTGTTCAAGGCTGAGTCAACCCCAAGGCCATAGTGCGGCTGGAAGGATTAAGTCAATAAAAAATTCCAATGACACCATCGGGAATCAAACCCACAACCTTCCAGCTTGTAGCTCAGTGCCTCAACCAACTGAGCCACCACGAGCCCCTCATAAATATTTGTGCCTGATAAAAATGGTTCAGCATTATGTCTAATTTTGGGGTTTGGGATTCAAATTTTGTACTTTTGTGTTCCATTATCAGGGAGTTAAAGGGTACCAATGTTAACCTTTATCTTACAGCATTTAATTTACTCTTCGTGCCCCTGGTACGGTGTTTATATTAGACAGCCCTTTAAATAGTTGCGCGTGGTTGCCTATAAACGTTTATAAATTATGAATCGAAGGTGATGAAACAATTAAATAATCTGCACTGTTG
>Ga0123352_10021271_pt1 | contig 10338 bp, 5 predicted proteins | sample TergutLab28metaG_FD_89700 | JGI IMG/M metagenome (GOLD analysis project Ga0123352, IMG submission 89700) | Labiotermes labralis P1 segment gut microbial communities from Petit-Saut dam, French Guiana - Lab288 P1 | ecosystem: Host-associated > Arthropoda: Insects > Digestive system > Gut ... | reverse complement strand
GTATATGGACTGGATTGGGCTGGCCCAGGATAGAGACAGGTGGCGGACGCTTGTGAGTGCGGTAATGAACATTCGGGTTCCGTGAAATGCGGGGAATTTCTTGACTAGCTGCAAACCAGTTAGGTTCTCAAGAAGGACTCTGCACCATGGAGTAAGTAAGTAAGTAAGTAAGTAGGTAAGTAAGTTCTTTTTGAAGGAACAGTTAGCAGCCTTCCGTACCCCGAAATTCTTCGGACATCCACTGTGCCCGCCCTATATCAACTGTATGAGGTATTTCACTTCCAACAAGATGGTGCATCCCACATTACCACTGAGGTGACACGAGCAACATTGATTAAATTTTTCCAGGCCGATGGATAATACGAAAAGGGGTGAGAAACCCACGCTCACCTGAATTAATCCCGCTTGACTTTCCCTTGTGGAGGTATTTAAAGGATGCAGTGTATCATACAAAGCCAGCAACACTGGAATAATTACGGGAAGAAACTGAAGGGTCATGCCCAGCCATCCAAGTACACACCATGATTGACATCTTCCACTCGTCTGCTGAATTCAGCAGTGCTTGGATATAAATGGGGGTAATTTGGAAAACTTGTCCAAATTCAGCAGGTGTAGTAAACCCTTCTCTCTGTGAATACCAAATTTCGACCTCCAATAAATTATGCAAATAGAATTTTTTTTACATTGAAGTGTTTGTACATACCTGAGACATTCTGATTTGGTTTCTGTCGCCACAAAATATTTCCCTTGACAATATTTTCCGGTAAAAATGTATTATTATTATTATTATTATTATTATTATTATTATTAACTGCAACTGAGTTGTCACTCGGTGGCATTAGTCTTTACACAAGTACAGACAAAACGAATACGAATAAATATACATAAATGAAACAATATAAAAAATAGAGTACAGACAAAACAAAACACAGTAAATACAAGTACATATATTACCAAAACATCCACGCATTGCAAAACACACTCATACACACATCCACACGTAAGAAAACAGGTACAACGACCACAATACAAGATATACCCTACTGAAATAGTCACAATATAACCAAGTACCCTCAATATAAGGTAATCCTAATGTCCATGACACTTTTACCCCTAGGAACTTCGCTTTAACTCACTTCATTTCACTTCACTTCACTTAACTTCATAATAAAATCACTTCACATAAATCGTGCGAGTACACACTTCATCACTACTTGACCATTCGCGCTGATACAAGTCAAAAGTATTGTAATGTTAATGTAGCACATTCAGTTTTATTTCAATGCTGTCATCTTTACACTGAAATATTCACAGTCCGCTGTTGTTTTACTCCAGCGTCTAATGTTAAAGATATTGGCACATATTCATATGTGGGACAAAGAAATGGAAATGAAGAGAAACCTCAAGCCTTCGGAAAGTCGCAAAAATGTTTATCCAGACAGGGATATGGTCAAAATAAAATGTCAATTATTTATAATTTAATTTACACGAATAAATCTGTTGAATATTTAAGGTTACCACAGTACTGAATACCAAGTACTATGGCTTTTGGCATGTGACGTCGTGCGATCTGGTACATACGTTCAATCGTTTCGGATTTCCCTAAAGACAGAAGCAGCACAATGCCTATCTACCACACTACTCAGCCTCAGAGAGTTTGGCGAAAATATTCTTTTGAAAAGACGCAAAATATTACACGGATTTTTATTATTCTAACACTATTCTCAAATAATAATATTCATGGAAATTATTCCACGTGGCATCATAATATCCCCCGTATGCAGTAGAATAGTCAAAACGATTATTAACTGAGTGACTTCCGCCAGGAATCCTGAGAACATCTAATGATACTCTTAACCTGAAAACAGCAAAGGTCTCATTTCGACATAAATAAAATGTCTAAATTGCCGTCTTCTGCCATCTCACCTATCCTGATAACGGAAGCAGGAACTTCCACCGAAACACTGAAATTATGCCGCGCGAAAGCCCAGGAGACACAAACCTTAGTAGGCACCCTGTGAGAACTTCAAATTTCACACAACAAAAAAAATTATTTTAATCATAGTACAGTAATGGGTTCAACCAGTTGATTACTTTGAGATTAGTACGATACTGGGGTTAATTCTCAGAACATTATAACGAAGCTAGTGAGATTCTCACTCTGAGTACCTCTTCACCATGAGAATATCAAGGCTGCAGAATAAGCTTGTAGAAACTAAAACAGATCTTTCGTAACTGTACTACATAGCAGAAGCTATCCCCTCCTGAACCTCATCATCTCACTGCGGTCAGAGCGCCTCAAGGCAGAGGTCTCGATAATTCGGTCTAAAATAAACGTCGCTTAACACATCTCTTTACTTGCATTATACATGCAGTTTTATAGGCAATTACGTTGCTGCAGTCCAGTGAAGAGCAGCGGAACAGAGTCTGTGCTGGGGGGTGGTAACTGAAGTGCAATCCCTGCTGATAGAACTGAACTTTAGAGTGGTTTCTAATTTCAATAGGAAAACCGCTATATTCAGGTTTCATTAGCGCGCCCAATATTCTGATTCTCTCCATTGTTCCGCTTTACGTCAGTCTGAAAATCAGCTCAACACATACAGCAGCTACTCTAATGGCTGGCCAATTGGAGATTCGTCCCTCAATTCCCGAAAAAGGTAAAACATGTTTCGCTACCAAAAACATCCAAAGACCTCTGGGACCCAACCAGTATCCAATTCATTGAATATCGGAGGTTCTTCCCCACGAAGTACAGATCCGAATGACGCTGACCACTCATCTCCATGTGATGCCAAGGTGAACAATGTATCGAGATATACCTCTACACCCCCATAACACTTTATGGCATATAAAACACTACTTTTACATAGAATACATCTACGTTGCTGGGGCACCCCTGTTTTCTACGGTTGAGCTAACAGAATATTTTCCTGTGGCGCTTCGACCCGATTCCAGGTCACTGCCTCCCCTTAAGGGGTTTCGCGATCACACGCAATGGACACGCCCCACTCGGTACGACTCCTCTGGACCAGGGATCAGTCCGACGCAGAGACCTCCACCTGACATTCACAAGAGACAGGCATCAATGCCCCGAGCGATACGCAAATCGACAATCCCAGCAAGCGAGCGACCGCAAACCCACACCTAGACCGCGCGGCCACTGGGATTAGCCTAACAGAATATACCTAGAGGAATTACAAAATTTACTACGTATGTTTGACAATATATGTGGACACTGTTGTTGAAGCGATGAGCCAGTTTTATAATACCATCCTGAAACGCATTTAGAAACAAAATTTTTAATTAACTACATGAGTTTCAGTTACTTCATCTGAAGGGCATTTCCTCTCTGACGTCTACACTACTATACAGCGTACGTGTATAGTGTTACTAACTGGAAAAACTAACCACATCCCAATACGGGAATAAGTACTTCTTCTAGTAGTACCGAACGTATTTTGCACCCCGTGACTTACGAAGTAAATTATTAGTACTAAGGAACATACCTCTCTTAAACTACTACTGCTCTTGGAATATAACTGCAGACTATTTAGTGACATAATAACAGGAAGTCCACACGAAATTTAAGAAGGGACAAATTGCAAACACATGATCTTGTGTATATCGAACAGACGTACTAATGACTTTACAATAATCGCGATGCTAATTTTAATGCCTTTTACGAAATATTAAATTAATAAACTGATGAGTGTTGCAGATAGAGAAAATCAGTCTATATTTCAACTTATTTCAGGCACAAGAAGGGTACATTTACGTACAGAACGTATAAACAAGAGCGGCTCTATTCCTTAACATTACGACATAACGATATCTATTTACACGCAAATAAATTTATGTTACAATTAGTACCGTAAGTACACAACGTCTATAAAAACCAGATGCTTATTTACAACTGGGTTGTACTTGGCGACATGTTTCGGCCTTTAAACGGCCATCTTCAGGCCAACTTAGAACAATGTTGTTAAGGTACAGTCAAAATTGTTATCCAGTGGGATCCCATTGTTTACATCAAAACTTGATACATTGTGTAATTCTTAGTTGTGAGTGTATCGAGTTTTGATGTGAACAATGGGATCTTATTCGATAACAATTTTGACTGTACCTTAACAACACTGTTCTAAGTTAGCCTGAGGATGGCCGTTTAACGGCCGAAACATGTCGCCAAGAATAGCCCAGTTATAATTAAGCATCTGGCCTTTATAGATGTTTTGTACTGACGGTATTAATATATATTGATGATACACAACGGGATGATCCTCTTCAAAAAAAAATGCAAATAGGTTTGTTTCTGTAAAAAGACTGAGCAATTGTAGCAACTGGCAGTATAATGTTGAGACATGTAACCCTTGTTAGTCAAAAATACAAACTCAGGACCTCCTTTGATTGTAAAAATGAATTACTGTGATAAATACAGTAACACAATTGTAGTGTACAACTGAATTTTACTTGGCATCGTCTGCTGCTCGATTTACGTCGATACGCTAGTTTCAGGATTCAGTTTGCAAATATTCTTTGCAGGTGTTCTGGACATCCTTTTGAAATATCTGACTGCTGTACAGTTAACTGGTAAGTGGCGATTACATTATTTTGTGGTACAATAAAAATACTCTCTGCCTACGAACGTCATACTGCACAGACATGAATACCTATACGTAATTTCACAATGTATATGACGGTCACACATCACTGACTTTTCGTTTCTCATGCATTGCATTTCGCTTCCACCACTGCTTGGCAGTCTTCCAAGCAAAACGTACATGTAATGTGTGGCGGCGAGTGTTATATTCATTGCTGTTATCCGCACAAGCTGCAGAATATACGATCGGACCTGCACGCCACTGCAATAAGTAAATTTACAATTTTATTAAAACATATAACTTAGTTTCTAATCCAAAAAATATTCTAACTCTATTTTTATTAGTAATAAGTAACAAGGATGACAGCCTAAACTTGAATTCGGGAACAGTACAATACACATATTAAGAGGACTATCGATAGTCCTGGCTGATGCATTTCACGGTCTTCCGCAAATATTTACGTACAAAGGCCAACACAGTACCTGGACGTACACCTTGACTAATTCCATTCAGAACATCACTTATCAGTATCGCTAGCCTATACCATCAGCTTCAGAGCTGCTCTATAAACAAGACAGACAATGTAGTGTAACGTAACATTTAGGAGCGTTCGCGTAACCACGGTTGCCGTGGAAAAGAAATAAGTGCTACATATTCTGAATGTGTACCGTAGCGTGTTATCCAGAATGCAATGCACATGCGTCGTATTGATTAGTTCGGCCTCTCTGTTTCTACCACATTTTTGCACATTATCTCATAAACGTTAGTTAGTTGGTTGTTTAGTTAGTTAGTTAGTTGGGCATAAAATGTTTGTTTTCTCTACATCTTTTGTCTGAAACATTTCTCATCTTAAGGAGAGTTCAGCGAGAAATTATCAGAAATGTACAAACGTTTTCGTGTAAATTAACCGCTATTGTTGTCAGATTTTAACAGAAGTTAAACAGATTTTCGAAAAATATTGAAATATCAAATTTAATTAGAATCTATCCAGTGGGAGCCGAGCTGTTCGATGTGGACAGACGGACGTGGCGAAACTAGTAGCCGCCTTTAGCATTTTTTGAACGCGCCTAAAAGTCTGAAGCTGACAGACATACTTTAAGTGAATGTAACATTATCATCACGCTCTATCTAAGACAATGCATAGATTTCAATATTACATGCAAACCCTCAGTTATATCCGCACAGAAAAGGCAGGCTGTGTCACCTAGAAAGACCAGTTCGTTACTGTTGTATAGAGAAATGAATGTTATTTACTGCGATAATAATACGAAGCGCAGTAATACCCTTTGTGGTCAAATGTAGTTTCTTAATGTTACAGCTGGTGGTGCCCATTGAGGCTTTAACGGCTAATAACACAAGCTACAACTTACTGAGAACATCTAATCCCCACACAGTGTGCTACAGAACATCACATCAATATCCACGTCTCCGGTGGTTTTCAACCACGAGATCCCAGCACAATTAGCATAAATGGACCGCGATTACTTTAACCAAATCGAGTCCAAACGAAAGGAGTTATCATTCACGATGATTCTGCAGAGGCTGACCAATCGGAGTTTTTAAAAAGACTTTTCTATCGGGCTGCATTATTGAAGCCGAGTCAAAGGAAAGTGAAAGCTGGACTTTAAATTCAAGAATCAGGCTGAACCCGATGCGACTGGACTAATTCCTTTACTGCGCCAGTAGTAAACACAATTGTCTTGGAATATGAATTTGTTCATTGGAAACAAGCAGGATCTCGAGGTAAGGCTTCTAGCTTATACTCAACAGATGGCCGTTTCGATAACAGGTCGGGACACTGAGGGTCCTGGCTAATTATTGTCATCTTTTCCCTAAATACCACCGGAAAAATGGTCAAATATTCAATTAGGCCACCCCCACCTCCTTCCAGATTCTCTTCCAGTCATTATTAATCATCACTCAAATATTCTTTCTTTTCCCCTGGGCCAACAGCCGCTAGTGGGCCAGGGAATCCAAAACATCGAGGCCTCACGATCAAACTCAGCAGTCACACTCGGTAGCACTCTCTAGACAAGACGCAGAGATCTCTACCTAACGAAACAAAACACTTAAAGGATACGCCCATAACCTCGGCGGGAATCGAACAAACAATTCCAGCAAACGAGTGGCTGCAGACCCTCAGCTTAGACCACGCGGCCACTGGGATCCAACACCCACTTATATCACAGTGTAATATTAATGACTAACAGTGTAACACACTAAACTGCTATACTGCGGAATTTTCAAATGATGAAAAGAAAGATTATTACTCTTACGAATCAGATGGTTGATTCTATTGTTGAAATGACGTTTCAAGTGATGTATTTATAAAAATAGTTCTTAGTCTTTAAAGTGAAAGAGTAATGTTTTCTCTAAACTATATAAGTAGAAGTGTAAACGGATTTTAATCGCTTTATTGATAAGTTGGCAACATTCACGTTTTCTGTCGTATCTTTAAATGGAATTTTTAATTCAGTTTTTTAAAACCTAGCAATCCAAAATTAGGCGCAATAATACATATATGTATCATGTAATAATTTCTCATTTCACTTAATTGGAGGCGTAGCACTTACGATTACTTAACCCAACCGCTGTCAGACACTGAGCGCATAATGTTGTCAATTTTATCACCTGAATTACGAGTAGGTGCTTGTGTCACTTTTATCAAACCAGTGTATTTACCTTTATGTCTGACTGTAACGTAAAGTAAAGCAATCCTGTAACAGGCCTGGGCAGTCTCTTGAGTTGAGGCTCCCACATTTCGAGACAATCGGCATATGAAGGTGGTAAGGTTGTCAGGCCTATGCATCGGCCGCCTTTACCCCCAGGAATTATTCCCGGTAATCATTTCTGTTAGAAGCTGAGTCGACCCCAGGGCCACAGTGCAGCCGGAAAGATTATGCCAATGAAAAATTCCAGTGACACCATCGGAAATCGAACCCGCGATCTTCCGGCTTGTAACGCAGTGCTCAACAAATTGCGCCACCGCGTGTCCCATAACGTTTAGTAGTATCTAAAATTACTGGTGAAAGAATTCTTCCATTTTGACTGTCAAATCACCATGGTCACCACAAACACAGAAGTACGCGGTGCAACACAGGGTCATCAGCCGGAACAGCTACTTCAGTGATTCACTTTGAAACAAAATTCTGTTCACTGTTGAAAACCCCCAGATACTATGAAGACTTCACTGTCACCTGTACATTAGTTCCAGTGAGAGCAACTTTAGAGGCGATCGGTATGTGTGTCGATGCAAGATACGTTTGAATATTGAATAAGCATTCTTGATGTTTACCTAACCATGTTGTTGTTATTCAAGACCTTGTTTTACGCCACGAGTTTCCAAAGGTCCGAATGGCTGTTTCAATCGGCCCGCGGCCACATTTTTAAGTTACGCAAGCAATATCCTGTAAAAAAAACACAATAATTTAAGTGGATAGGCACATTATTTCTTGTGATTTTTAAACGCCTGTCCTTTCCCCACAAAAGGTGGATGTCCCTGGTTTAAACCTTCAGGGTGAAGATAATATAAGATTCCCAGCATATATATGTATATATTCGGTTAATATTGTCAACTTTAAACCCGTTCGAAGAAAGTGAGGATTACGAAATTTGTACCGTAACCGAAAGACATAATATTATGTTTAATAAAAATAATACATTAAACCGTAACCTTTTAAAGCCTACTGGTTGTGACGCATCAACAGCTTAACATTCAGCAACTGTACGCTCTGCCACGCTGTATTTATGTGTTTTGTATTTATCTCAGAACAAACAGCGACTTGTGCCACTTACAGCACAAACTGATTGGTTTTTATAACCGAGATGAAAAGTGTTTACAGCGCGGTACGGACTGGGCCTTTATATTAGGCTGTCTGCGCTTCGTCTTTAAAGGGATAATATTCAACATCTGTCATAGACACAGTCGAATTACAGCCAGCTAAGTAATAATCACTTCTTCCAAATAAACTACTCTGAATTTAATTGTAAGAGTAATATTATTTTCCCTTTAAACCTATGATTGCAAAGTGGTCGCTTCTATCTGGTATATTACACATAAAATTCTGTAGACAAAAAAAACCAAATATACGTAGAAAAGTAACTTGCAGGGCGTCCTTGCAACAACTGTTGCAGTGGAAAAGCAATAACTATTACATATTGTGTGTGTGTGTGTGTGTGTGGTGTGTGTGTGTGTGTGTGGTGTGTGGTGTGTGTGTGTGTGTGTGTGTGGTGTGTGTGTGCAGCGTTAGGTATCCAGCATGCAATGCGCATAAGCCATATTGTCATCTGTGCCCTCTCCCGCTCTACAATATTTTTTCACATTACCTCATAAACGGCAAGATTTTCGAAAAACTTTACTGAATACATAAAAGCGTGTTTTGATTTCCTCTACAACATTTGTCTGAAACATTTCTCATTCTAAGAAGAACTGAACGAGATATGATCAAAGATGTACTTTGGTCTTCATGTAAAGTACCCGTTATTCTTGTCCGGTTTTAATGAAACTTGAACTATCTCGACAGGTTTTCTTTAAAAAAAAACCTCGAACATGAAATTTCATTGAAATCCTTCAAGCGAAAACCGAGTTGTTCCATGCGGACAGACAGACGCTCGGACAGACATGACGAAGCTAATAGTCGCTTTTCGCACTTTTGCGGAAGCGCCTAAAAAGTAACTAAGTAGCTCACTACCGCCATGAGCAGAGTCCTTCGTGTGAAAAAAAGAGTCCTTCTTCTAGTCAAGAATTGCCCCCCATTTTCTATAATCCGAAGCTTCATTAACAGGTTAACAATAGCCGACCGCTTTTCCATGCCCTAAGCCAGATCAGTCCAGCTCATGCCCTTACATCCTACCTCTTGAAGATACATTTTTTTAACATCTATCAATCTACGCTTAGATATTCCCAGTCCTTCCTTTCCTTCAGATTCCCACCAAAAACCCTGGTACGCCTGAAATATGCCCCACTCATCTCTTTCTCCTTGATTCTGTCACCCGTTTACTATTTATCACATTCTCATAGCTCCCCTTTACGCAGTTTTCTCCAGTCTCCTGTCCCTTCCACTTTCTCAGGTCCAGATATTTTCCTTAACAACTTGTTTGCAAACTTCCTCAGCCTATATCAAATACGCACCGACAAGTGCAGTCATATTAATATTAATAAATTTAGGCGCAAGACGATATGTTGTACACACTTTGTTAAACGAAATCACTGCACTCCTCTGCGTATCTTCTATTTGATGTTCTCGTATTGATATATATTTTTTTCCTGTCTGACTTCGATAAACTCTATCATTTTCATATCCGTGCGTTTGTTGAGGTTTATCTGACACTGTGCCAATAGTGCACGGATATGAACAAAACAAAATTCCTCGGCGTATGTTCTTCCTGTAGTGCGACAGAACAAGTTTCACACCGACTTAACACATCAGGAAAAATCAAACTGCCGTATGCTTTAATCGTCATATTGTTGGATAGCAAACGTGAAGACACAAGTTCTGGACCGTGCGGTAGCAGGCCTTCCTTCAGTGAAGACACAAGTTTTGGACTGTACGGTAGCAGGCCATCCTCCACTGAAGACAAGTTCTGGACCGTAAGGTAGCAGGCCATCCTCCACTGAAGACAAGTTCTGGACCGTGCGGTAGCAGGCCATCCTCCACTGAAGACAAGTTCTGGACCGTACGGTAGCAGGCCATCCTCCACTGAAGACAAGTTCTGGACCGTACGGTAGCAGGCCATCCTC
>Ga0123352_10021270_pt1 | contig 10338 bp, 6 predicted proteins | sample TergutLab28metaG_FD_89700 | JGI IMG/M metagenome (GOLD analysis project Ga0123352, IMG submission 89700) | Labiotermes labralis P1 segment gut microbial communities from Petit-Saut dam, French Guiana - Lab288 P1 | ecosystem: Host-associated > Arthropoda: Insects > Digestive system > Gut ... | reverse complement strand
TGCTATGAACTTTTATGACAAATACATTATTGTAATTGACTGGCATTATTGATTAATGTTTACTGTATATTGTATCTGACCAGTTCCATATCCACATGGATTTTGTTTCCTGTATGGATTTACAGAATGTAAATAAATGAAATGAAAATGAAAATGAAATTAAGTTGGTTTTACTATAGGAATAATATTATGATGCACGGCCCTATGAACATCAAATTTGTGGTATCTCACTATGCTGATCCCCAAACAGCTCAACATTTGCTGCACTCTAATATATATGGGCTGCTCTGTGTTTGTGTGTGTGTGTGTGTGTGCGCGCGTGTGTGTGTGGAGGGGGGGGGGGCACCTTGCCATCCTCAGGAGCTTCTTCCCATTCCTCTCTGTTATATACTTTTTCCTGCCACCCTTCTGCACCAACTATTCTCCCATCCTTTCTTACCTCATCTTCCCATCTATTTCTTTGTCCACCTCACAATCTTGTTGTTCCCAGATTCATATATACTACTATTTTGGGAATTCTATTTTCTTCCATTCTCTGTACATGTGTGAGTGTGTGAGTGTGTGTGTGTGTGTGCATGCGCGCACATGTGTGCACACTCCTTTGTGTCCTTATGGCTTTTAAATAAAGCTTCATAGCATGTTTTACAATTTCAATTAAATTTCTCCTTGCTTATTTCAGAAACATTTGACACTGCATCTGGATATGAGCCTTGTAAAGGTTGGAACTGAGTATATCACATTTAACCTTTCAACTTACACTAAGAGCAAAGACAAGAACCTGCATGATAATTTTCAGCAGCTACACCTTCATTTAACTACAGATGCACACATCAGTATTAGTGGGTAAGTAAATTTGTTCATTGCAAGTGCTGCTTTGAAGAACAGAAAAAAATAAATAATTTAATATTGAAAGACATAAATAGTATGCCATGTTTAGCCACTGTTTAGAGGAAGATATAAGTGTGGTTAAAAACAAATATGTTATGCCAAATTTCAGGCTTCCACCACAGTGTAAATGAGATCTTTGCTCTTCTGGGATGTTATGAAGCATAGATTCTGTGCTGTGTAACATCACAGAAGCGTGAAGATCTCAAATACTGTATGCTCGTCATAAAGTTTGAAAATAGAAACTGGCAGACATCTACATGTGATCTTCTAAGTATTTACAGCAATATGCATGACATTATAGCTTCTATAAAAGGAACTGTGTGATTGACATTGCAATGCAGGAAATGAAAATTATTCGTTTGAAACATGGTGCAGATTCTGTCCATCATGCCCTGTTTTCATTAAAGTTTGTGTCCTTTGTAATGGTCCCTTAAAATTGCCCATATAAACAAAGTAAATGATATTGGATCCATCATACCTGGAAGTGTTGTACAGCGTAAATCATTCACAGTTCTTTTTCCTGACCCACAGTATTCCTGAAGTGATCATTTCCAAGAAAAATTTGGCAAAAACAATGTGATATTTTTGGAAGATACGGTAGTGTAACTTGCCCCCCATAATGGTACTTATAAAATGTCTCCATGCGTTGGTCGTAGAGTAACAGTGATGGAGAGGAAGGGGTGGTAGTGGAGGGTATGCTGAAGTTGTGCGGTGGAAAACCTCATGTCTATTTTTTGCAGTTGATTAGGAGTATTGCCTCACATCATCCTGTCCACTTCACCTCTGCAGCTGATTAGGAGTATTGCCTCACATCATCCTGTCCACTTCACCTCTGCAGCTGATTAGGAGTATTGCCTCACATCATCCTCTCTGCTTCACCTCAAAGCTGATTAGGAGTATTGCCTCACATCATCCTGTCCACTTCACTTTGTTGAATTCGCCGTTGAACAGTTGTATGATGGTGTTATTATTCCTGATATTTCTGCCATGGGAGGAAGAGTTCAAAGGAGGGACTGATGGTGCACCTGTGATGAAAGCAACAGACTTTCACAGAGTATTTTATTTCTTATTTATGTCTGTCACTGTATTGGCAATGAAAATGGCAAGGAGGCAGAAAGTCTTATGTCCATTTCACGCGATGAGATGTCATTTTAATCTTCAAATGAGATTCTTTATTTTTATTTTATTTATTTATTTTTTGGGGGGGAAACTCACTTGTAATCTTTATATTAGTATTATGTGTATACATAATCTACATATATATTGCATATACAGTCATGCAACAACACCATCGATACTTTACAGTGGTTACTTGTTTCAGCCTTCTGTTCAGGTCATCATCATACTAAGCATCATTTAAAATTAAAAAAAAAAACCATACAGTTATCTTAATGTAAAAATGGGAAGAGGTCTCGTTTCGTTGACATAAATTGGATAGAACTGTTAAAACAGGGGGTGCCACAAGGATCAATTTTGGGACCCATTTTTTTTTTTTTAGTCTATATAAATGACTTGCCAAATCTAGCATCCATTGGAACCCAAATCCGTTTTTATGCAGACGATACCAGTATAATAGTAACTAGTACAAATTTGGAAAATTTTGAAACAAAAATAGATAAACTATTTGGGGATATTAATAATTTGGTTTAAAGTAAACCAAATTAATATTAAATTACAATAAAACACATTACTTACAATTTAATATGAAAAATAGCTGGGATTATGATTTGAAACTTAACTACCAGGGTAATTACATCAAAAGCTCATCAAGTACAAAATTTTGGGGTTTGGTGATTGATGACTCCCTATCATGGAAGGCTCATATAGACCAAATGATGTCCAAATTGAATTCATCATGTTTTATAATTCGAACGATACAAGCTATAATGTCTCCAGAAACTTTAAGAATGGTCTATTTTGCATACATACATTCAATTATGAGTTATGGGATAATTTTGGGGGGAAATCAACCATATAGTGATAAGATTTTCAAAATTAAAAAAAGGGTGATTAGAATCATCACAAATTCAAGAATGAGAGATTCATGTAGGGAACTGTTCAAAAAATTAGAAATACTTCCCTTATATTCTCAATATATCTTATCAATATCAATATTTGTTATAAAAAACAAATATTTATTTTATACAAATAATCAGATCCACAGTATTCACACAAGATTTAAAACCAACTTACATCCACCCACAGCCAATCTAACAAAGTGTGTACTACTCAGCAATTAAACTTTTTAACAACCTTCCTGACAATATCAAAGACTTAGCTAATGAGATAGTACCATTTCAGAATGCTTTAAAGAGGTTTTTACTCATAAATTCCTTTTATAATAGTAAATAATAGTTTAATTATCAGAGATATTCCATTGAAAATTGAATTGGCAATTGGTTTTAGGTGTTTTATTATTGTACTTTATTTATAGCTAAGAGTCCTCCAACACTATGTATATTATGTTAGTATGTATGTGACAATGTCTATATCCACAGGATTGTATCCTAATCTGGATTTATAAAACGCAAATAAATTATATTACATTACATTACAACATTGTAAGGTACATGAAATAAACCACACGTACTAAAAAGAAGAAGTATTATTGCTAAAGAAAGAGGTTAGACACTGTACAAGGTTTTATGCATAGTGCACACAGAGCTTGCATTTACAAGTCCCGAAATTGGTAATATGTATCCGTTCAATTCTATGTCTTGAAGAATTATGATTTATTAGTGTGAGAACATTACTTGTTTTCTGCAGTAAATATTTCCTTGCCTGTATTATCATGACGTTATATTCAATAAACATACATATTGACTTCCACAACAGGGATGTGTCACTTAAAATTTATATAAATAACACTTATTTGCAGAAACTACTCAGGATTGCTCAGTTAGTACAGGCTTGACATCTTAGGAACTGGGATTTGATTCATGGCAGGGTAAGAGATATTCATCTTCTGCAAATATTCCAGTCCAGATCAGTGCCTTACCCAGCCTGCTATCTAATGGTTACCAAGAGTTTTTTCGCTGGAGGTAAAGTGGCCAATGCATGAAGCTGACCATGCACCTCCATCTGTTTCCAAGGTCAAGAATTCATGGATGTGTACTGCCACTCCCCCATATGCCTGCATGGCGTGGTGCTGAATTAAGGATGTGACAACTCTGCCTTTAATTTTGCCCTTGTTTGTTTACAGTAAGTCAGAAGAAGACGTATACTCTTACTTCGGAGCACATAAAGTTATGTTTAATCAAATGTATGAGGTAAGAACTACATACAGATAATCATTTATTTTTTCAGAAAAGAATTATAATTTTTAAGCACATATGCAAATTTGCAAAAAGTGGCTGTTAGCTACATCATACGTGTTGTACCACCTGTCCATCTGTCTTCATGTCTGCATGGGAAAAAACTTGATTTCCACCATATTGATTCTCATGATATTTGATATTTGAGTATTTTTTCAAAAATCTGCCCACAAAATTCAAGTTTCACTAAAATCTGACAAAAATAACAGGTATTTTATGTGAAGAACTGAGTACTTTTATGATAATGTTTCGCTCAATTCTTCTTAAAATGAGAAATGTTTTAGACAAAAGCTGTAGAAAGATCAAAACACACATTTTACACTCAATAACTTTTTATTCTGGTCTATTGGTCAGAGTCTCTGACTACTAATCATGAGGTCCCGGGTTCGATTCCCGGTTCTACCGTGGGGATTTTCCCTGAAGGGGAGGATTTCCGCAGTGACCATGGTCTGGGTAGGTTAGAAGAATTTAGGTTTAAGGGCCCTCCTGGCACTACATCCTCTTATATCACCACTCACATCATCGGGACAACATAACTGCGCCTCATGGGCGTCCCAAACTCAGAAGTCGGTTACACTCCTGCCATGCCCAGGAAGGAGGATCACGAAGTCCACAAGGACATGTGGTGGCATTGGGGAAGGAAAAAAAAAACTGAAAATCGTGTCATTTACGAGATAAAATGGAAAAATATGGTACAGCCTGGCAGGACAGATGACCATATAATATGACAAATGTGCGTTGCTTGCTGTATAACTAAGACTACAAACACACACTCATAATATATAATACATATTGCTTTTCTCAATAAAAATGGTTATGCGAATGCATCACAATGTTATGCCTGTATGTTATAAATCTATTTAAAATTCTATATTGTGAGGCACAAAAACTTGGTTGTGTACAGTCATTTTTGCCGTTTCCCTTTATCTGTCTCTCTGTTCCAAAATATACTTTTTAATTTTGTATGTCATCTCCACAAGTTGTTGGATATTATGAATTTGTGGCTTTTACAGTCCTTCCAAGAGAATTTGGTTTAATTTAATATTTGCTTAGGTTTAAACTGAGTATCTGCAAAATTTTATGTTGTCAGGATTAAAAACATGCTGATAGTTGAGAGAGGTTAAGAGAGTAGGGCATGTACAAGAATTTGGGTTTTTATAGCTTTGTTTGTGAAGATTCAAGTCTTCTGGGGTATTATGCGATGTGGGTTGATAAATAATTACCGAAATTCCAGAGGGCTCTCTATTTTCATTTTCAGGGTTGTCCAAGAAGATTAAGTTTCATGGAACCAGTGTTTGTGTTATATAAAGACATATCCGAAAGTTCTTAACTCACTTTGGCAAGTAGAACACCTTTCTGCCACTACCTACTGCAGTATTTCTATCTTCTGAATCAGTCTAGTGAGTTTTGCAGCCACAGTCCACTGTATTGCATTTCAATGGGTGTTTATATTTCTGTATTTTAAGTGAAACCAGCAATTTTCTGACAGCTGATTTGAAGAAATGACACATTGGTGTTACTGTGCTTTGAAATTGAGAAACCTGCATTGAAAATGCATGAAATGCTCAAAACAGCTTTAGGACAGTGCCACTGGGAGAACAGATTTTTAGTGCTCTGCCTGATGCAAACATGGCAGAACTTTGTTTGAACACTTTGAGCGTCCAGGTCCACCCTCAACAGGTCACACATACAAAAACTCAGAAAAGATGTGTGAAGTCGTCTATGAAAACTGAAGAAATCAGAAGCAGCAGTGTGTGTATGTGTGCCAGGAACCGCTGGATGAAGTCAGAAACGAACAAAACTTCCTCTCAGCGGTTGTAACAGAGACAAAACCTGGGTTTACTCTTACAACACAGAACCCAACAGGAGTACCCACAATAGAAAAGCCCATCCTGTCCACCTGCAAAGAACCAGAAAGTCAGGTCAAACATGAAGAGAATGTTAGTGGTTATTTTTCTGTGAGTTCATTGTTTATCCAGCGTTTGTCACTCCAGGCCAATTGGTTAACTAGCATTGTTACAACATCTGAGGGAGCAAGTATACCAAAAATGTTAGAACATTGGTGAAAACAGTACTGCTGGCACACACTGCATTTCAGTGCAACAATTTTTCAGTCCATACACTCTTCATACTCACCTGATTTGACCTCTTGTGATGTCTTTTTATTCTCATAAATGAGATTGCAGCTACAATGACATGATTTCCAGGATTTCCCTGAATTTCAGGAAAAATCACTGACTGTTCTACACATGATTCCACAGAGTTAATTTCAGTGCTGCTTCCTGCATGGACAGCGATACAGAGTCAGAAGGAGACTAATTTGAATGGACAGAAACAACCAGTACGAAAGTTAACTGTGTATTTCATTATTGACTCAGTTAAGGAAGCTTTGGATATACCCACTTAGAGCGAAAGCGTGGGTTAGCTGATGGGCTTAGCAAGGTATTATGGAGAAATCGTGAGTGTGATGGGCAGGCCTGTGGGTAGAATATGCCAGAGGCAGGTGATCCTGGGTTCTTATTGCCCCTGTGTTAAATATGATGCTCCCTGTTGAAGCCGCCCTGTACCACTTCCGAATCGTCTGAGGCATATGTGCCTGATAAGTGGGCAGTGGCAGACTGTAGCTTCAAGATGGAGAACCATATCCATCTCAAAGGCACTTAATATTCTCTTTACAAAAGTTCAGTGCATGGACCCTCTTACCAGAAAGACTTGTCTCCATCTCAACTGAATGAACAAGGAGGATGGCCTTGTCATGGTAAACTACCATTCACTCCCTTAAGCCGTAAGGGAAAGATCTAGAGAGTAGAGAAAACCTCCATGTGACAAAAAACTGTAGTATTATGGCCCTTTTCAGGGCCAGCAGACCCATGCTGTCCTAACCCCTTGTTTTCTGTGTTTGGCTGTCATCTCCTCCAACATCTTTCATTTTGCTGGCCTCTTCTCCATTATGTTCTACCAACAGCCCCACCCACAGGTCACCTCTTCTCCTACTGGCTTCCTAACCACCTCTTTCACTGTACAATAATTTTGTCTATGCAGTTTATTCTTCTTGGACTGCCCTGAATATGACAGGAACAGGATACTCTGAAATGTCAACAACTATTTATATTTTTTTTTATCGTTCCACCTTGCGTTTTTAAATCTACACAGTTCACTCACCAACAAATGCACTATTTATTAACTTGGCCAAAAGTTTTAAATTTGTGTGTGTTGTGTGCAGTGCAGAGTGAGACTCTCACTCTGCACTGCACACAACACACACGCCACTCTACACTCTCACTCTGCACTGCACACAACACACATGCCGCTCTACGACATGCTGCCACATCATCTAATATATATAACGACGTAATTTTACCGGGTGTTTTAACATAAATATAACTTTAGTTAGGTAGAGATAAAGCTCCCTGATGATGGTCATTAAAGACCGAAACATGTAGGAGTGATATTATCGTGTATTTAACGTAAATTTAAAACTTTTAACCAAGTTGTGTGATAAAAAACAAATATTTATTTTATACAAATAATCAGATCCACAGTATTCACACAAGATTTAAAACCAACTTACATCCACCCACAGCCAATCTAACAAAGTGTGTACTACTCAGCAATTAAAATTTTTAACAACCTTCTTCTCAATATCAAAGACTTAGCTAATGAGATAGTACCATTTTGGAATGCTTCAGAGAGGTTTTTACTCATAAATTCCTTTTATAATAGTAAAGAATAGTTTAATTATCAGAGATATTCCATTGAAAATTGAATTGACAGTTGGTTTTAGTTGTTTTATTATTGTACTTTATTTATAGCTAAGATTCTTCCAACACTATGTATATTATATTGGACAGTATGTAAGTGACAATGTCTATATCCACAGGATTGTATCCTAATTTGGATTTATAAAACGCAAATAAATTACATTACATCACAGTACAAGTTAATAAATAGTACATTTGTTGGTGAGTGAACTACATAAACTATTACCAGTTTATGCATCATCATATGCCAGAATATTTTAGTTTTCATCAGTAAGACACTAACTGTTTTGCAAGTATAACATTCTGTCCTCAGACTATGTCTTTTTAATTCATGTACTCTGTGCTCTACATATGTGCATTCGTATGTGTGAGTGTGTGTGTACATGCACGTTCATATGCCTGTGTACAATTTTTAAATATGCAAAGCAGATTTAAGTATGTCCTGTACTTTATATATTTCATTTCATTCTTATAATAGTGACATTACAGCAATACGTAGTATAAATTGAGGGAGGTAGCAGGAATACACATTCAACAATCCATATTCTGCTGGGGGGAGACATTTTGTAACCCTAAGTTATGACATGCATAATGTAGTATTTCAGGTTTTTAAATGCAGTGTGTCTGTCTGTATTATGTGTATGCATGTATGTTTGTTAGTGGAAAGCATTTAACTGTCTCATTAATAGAAAACTTCTGATTTACAATTTAGGTGCAGAAGGTAGGACTGAGTCCAATTGATGTTGCAGAGGTTTATTTCAGCATTCCGGTACAGTGGTATGAACCAAGCAGGAAAAAAATTACTCTCCTGGAATTGTATAGCCCAAAGGTAGAGTTAAATAAATATGACATTCATAAGAATTTAAATAAATATTTATTTCTTAATTAATATATTCATTTACATCCCAATTTTTTAATTTTGTTACAAATAGTGGATCACAACATAATATTATTAACATTACCTGGATTACAATCAGACTGTGCTTAACACAGTGGTCTTTACATTTAGCAAATAAAAATAGATCTAGAAAGCAGTGGTGTAGGTAGATTTTTTTGGCACTTTGAGTGAGTAATGACAATGTCCAATCACAACAGAAATTAACAAACTTTAACATAATTAAAAAGTTTATTGAATTTTCTTTTATTTGGCTCAGTAGTTTAAAATTTGTTGCCCACATAAAATTTTCTTTCATTTAGAATATTTATTTTGTTGCCAATTTTCCTCCTTTTGGACTCTGTCACCCAGGGTGGCCACACCACTCGCTCGCTTTTAGCTACGACCCTGCTAGCAAGCAGACTATCTGCATATGTAAGAGTCCAAAAATGTAAATCAGTTTTGAGAGGGTTACTGCAAAACATGCATGACATGAAATGCAGTTCTATGAGAGCAAATTTTTAAAATATGGGGATACATAAAGTTGTGAGATGGTAGCACCACAATGACCACTATTGAAATTTGGTGATACTGATAAACGTAATTCAATTTAAACGTGCCTTGAAAAATTTCTTGTATTTTCATTCATTTTATACCTTAGATGAATATTTTAGTTGTAATAAGATTTAAAACATATACTATTATTTAGCTATATTTTATGTTCTAAAGTTTCATCTTGAGAATTGTTGACCTATTAATTAATTTTAAATTTTATAAAATTGTGCAACTGAAATGTATGTTTAAATTAGTACATAATTTCAACCTTTTGACTACTGCTGATTCTAGAGTGGCTGCATTGCATTTTATCTTATTTTAGACTGCTTGTATCTATTGTAATGTATTGTAATACTCATTTACAGCATTAAATAGAATTAACATGTTCTATATCCTGTGGGTTAAAACCCCCTTCTGGATCAGATGAACAAAAATAAATTGAATTGAATTGTAGGAAGAATATTAACCCTTTAAGGATGAAATGTAATCCGTTGTGAATCTTATGTTTATTGGACCATGCATTATCTTGATAGTTGAATAAAGAGAGACCAACTTGATGTCACTTGCCTTTTTATTTCATTATTTAATGCTTAACATGTTTCGGATGTTAATACATCCATCCTCAGGAGCTTGCGACTTATTTGTTGAGTTATTTCATGCGTTGTATTGCTATGGTACGATGTGTGTTGGTGTTACATTGAGGTTTAGCTGGGGTGGTGTGGTATCTGGATGCAGGCTGAAGCACTAGTGCATCCAGATACCACACCACCCCAGCTAAACCTCAGTGTAACACCAACACACATCGTACCATAGCAATACAACGCATGAAATAACTCAACAAATAAGTCGCAAGCTCCTGAGGATGGATGTATTAACATCCGAAACATGTTGAGCATTAAATAATGAAATAAAAAGGCAAGTGACATCAAGTTGGTCTCTCTTTATT
>Ga0123352_10021269_pt1 | contig 10339 bp, 6 predicted proteins | sample TergutLab28metaG_FD_89700 | JGI IMG/M metagenome (GOLD analysis project Ga0123352, IMG submission 89700) | Labiotermes labralis P1 segment gut microbial communities from Petit-Saut dam, French Guiana - Lab288 P1 | ecosystem: Host-associated > Arthropoda: Insects > Digestive system > Gut ... | reverse complement strand
TTTACCCCCGGGAAAGACCCGGTACCCATTTTACAGGAGGCTGGGTGGGCCCCAGGGCCGGTCTGGACGGGCGGAAAATCTCGTCCCCACCGGGATTCGATCCTGGACCGTCCAGCCCGTAGTTCAGTCTCTATACCGACTGAGCTACCCGGCCCACAGAAATGAATAAAGTAAGCAGAAATAAAAGATGCTCGTTTCTTGAAAATATTATGACTATAAATGAGATATCAGAACAGAACTCGAATGGATATTGTAATGTAGATTTTGTATTTACGTTGGATCAAACAAATGCTTCTTTATTTGTGGCATCAAGGTAATTTTTAGTACCATGAATTTACATTTATTTTTAAAATGTATACCTTCCGACCTCAGATCTCTTAGCTCACTGTGGTTTGACTTGCGTAATATCTGTTATCTTTTGTGCGATAACATGCACAGTGACAGAAGTTGCAAGTGGCATCGTAAATGCAAGCAATAGGAAACTACAAGTGTGTGTTTGATAGGAATTTATAAGACACTGAAGAAAAAAAATCGATTTATGAAATCAGGGTAACCCTATACTGTCCAGATTTAGATGAAATTAAGTCCTCTTGATTGAATGTAGCTGATTTTTTTAAATCTTCGTGTAGTGACACTTCATTTTGACGTAGGTCTCATTCTGTATTTTTTGCAGTGCAGATACAAGAACAAACATTTTATGATGCTCACTCTAAAATACTGCATTGAAGTGGGCATGGATTAACTCACATGCCTTTATGGTCCTCAATGATGATGCAGAACATTCAAACCAAACAGGCGGAAGAAAATTGGAGTCTGCATCAATATAATTTTCTAGCAGGTAGCTGCAAAACTGTTCCACTCGCTTGTCGTGCGAAAGACTGGATAAAAATTCGAACGCAAAGCAGTCGAACTATTCCGCCTGTGGTAAAAGGGACAGTCCGAATATTTTCTTGAAGAACTGACTTACCTCAGAGTCTTTCTTTACATACTGCTCGCTGAGTCCCAAAGATTGTATGTTCCGTCACCAGCTCTGTCCTAAATGGAAACGACATGCTTAACTTCCAAGCCTGGCCACACTGTTGTCACTGCGTTGTGAATGGCGGTTACGAAGTCAACATAGACAATTGTTGAAAAAACATTCACACCAAATTTTGCAGCCTCTGATAACGTATGTCTGAATACATCCTCATAGGACGTTGGATGTTTATTGACCAGTAACAAAATTGCAAGTTGAATACAGTGAGTCCATGAATTGTAAATAGTTGGTGGAAAAACTTCGGTGCTGATTTGAATGTCCAGTCAACGTAAAGCCCATCAATGGAGCTAAAAACTGTAAGTTGTTTTTGCATGAAAACATTACAATAGTCTCTTTTTCCGAGTCGTTAACAAGCAAGTTCTGTTGAACTTGTTAACACTGGTACAGCTTCATGAGTTTCTTCAATATCTGTTGGGTGAGGAAGCGGTTGGGAGAAGTGTGCTTTATGCATGTTTCTGCTAATGTTCCTCATGTCTTTATAAGTGATAATATCCGACTACTGGCTGCGTAGTTCTTTGTGTATCAGTTTGTGCGGTTTTTCACACAAGTCCTACATTGTTTTCTTTTGACAGAATTATTTAATATCTGTCGATTTAAGCAGGCTTCCCTGTCTGCATCATGGTTGTGCATCACATCCCCCTCACCCCGAAAATCTCTGGACTGTCATTGCATTTTATGTAGTATTTACATTTTGTGTCAGTACAACACCATCTCTCCATTTTGTCAGCAAACATTTTTTGGAAACGGAACTTGGGGAAGCCCTGAATGACAAGGATATCTACCTGAAAAGTGACCGCAGGACACAACTAACACTCTGACCCTCGACAGCCTGATACACAACTGTTACACCTGAAAAGTGGCCGCGGAACGCAACTAGTACTCTGACCCTAAACAGCCCGGATCGCAGCCGTTATCTGTAAAGTGACCGCGGGACGCAAATACAGCAACAAGGGAAACCCATGTTGCTGTTTGACAGACATTTAGGCCTAAGCTCTGACGAACTCCCACTGTCGTTGCCATAAGAGATAAGCCGCATTTATCACATTTTATTACGATAATACAACGTGATCGGAGGATAAGACATTTGAGGGAATATTAATTCAGTTCAATAGCGAAGCTGACTGCTCCGTTTACACAGTGAGTAGTTAAGCGTGCCTGTACGTAGCAGCAGGTAACGCTCATTATCATCATCTTCATTATTAGTATTACTTCGCAGTGCTTAATATTTTAATTACTTGAATGAAAACAAAACAAAAAATTTCTGTTCGAAGCAGGTATAGTGTCTTATAAACAAGACGATCTCCTGATCACGCGATTTTTAAACCAGGAACATAAAAATTATGGGAAGATGGTAGAGGAACTGGAATTTGAATACAATAAAAATGGACGGGCTGTTTCAGAAGTATAAGGACATTTAAATTTCAATAAGTCAGAATAACGCACATTTAAGAGGGAAAAGTTCACGGGTCAGCAGAACACAGGCATGTGGGGGGAATTAGTGACAGAATTGGTACGTGGGTTTACAGCGCGAGGAGTGAACACAGACAGCACGATATTCAAGTTACACTACCAAGTAACTTTCTGCATTCTTTTGATATTCGCAATCATCTTAGCTGCCAATCAGTATGTTGGTAAACCAATAAAATGCATGCACCATCTGGACGACAAATCAGACGAACTGTTGGACACGTTCTGCTGGATTCACTCGACGTACACTCTGACCAGCGCCTTCTACAAGAAAGTGGGTGTCGAGGTTCCCTACCCTGGAGTGGACAACAAAAGAGGAAATGAAGAAGAAGTAAAGGCTTATCGCTTCTACCAGTGGGTTTTCTTCTGCCTTCTCTTCCAGGTAAGAGCCAACACTTGCTATTAACATTTCTAGGCGCCGTAGCAGAATTGCGAAAAGCGACTTTGTGTTTTTCCATGTCAGTCTGTTTGTGTGGCTGTCCGTCTGTCTCTCTCCGTCCGCATTGAGCAACTCGGCTCCAACTGGACGGATTTTCACTAAATTTGGTATTTGTGTATTTTTCGAAAATGTGCCGAGGAAATTAAAGTTTCATTAAACCCTGACAAGAATAACAGGTACTTTACATGTCGACCTATGTACATTTATGATAACATCTCCCTGAATTCTTCTTCAAATGACAGATGTTTCTCAAAAAAGTAGAGGAAATCAAAACCCACAACTTATAAACGCGAACCTTACCCCGAAAATCGTGCCGTTTATGAGACAATGTGGAAAAATATTGTGTAGGTGGCCAGGTCAAAGATGGCGATTTGGCGATGGTGGTAGTGCTTTATATGATTGGTATGGGTATGTAACGTGACATAACCATACCAATCCTATAAAGCACTACCACCATACATTCGGATGAAAATCTTATGATGACCACATTAGGCCGAAACCTGTAGTTAATATCATCGTTTATTAAACATCTTTTTTAGATATTGCTGTGTTATTGACTGATACCTTCACCTATTGTGAAGTCTAAACCATCACGACAGACGTGCGGGGACACTAGTCTCGGAAGCCAGGTCAAATAAATAAATAAATTTTATACGAATGCAGCTGATATTTTCAGTTAAATTACTGTACTTCTCTCCCTTACACACAAAATATGTATCAGTTCACACGAACCGTGCAGAAAGCGACAGATAACGGTGACGTTTACAGGTCACTGCAGAACTGTGAGTCCATAGCGAGGAACTCGCTTCATGTCACGATTCTGGCCCCTAGAATTTGGAGGCAGCTCCTGGGTTTTTGGAAAATGGTTCTGACTCGATATGGTTCATTAAAATCCGTAATTTGGCTGCCGAACTCTGTAGGCTGTATGTTATTATTAATGCCGAGAGGCAGTAACTGTACAGCACATCTAGTTATTCCATACATTAAGAGAAAGTCCAGGTTAGAGTATGTAATCAGTGAGACATTTGTAGACTACATTACTAACGGACACTTCACTGAATACCTAGTTTTGAAGTACAGGATGTTCTGTGATTATACCCTAATTAAAACGCCCAGTTAGTACACTTGAATTTTACCAGCAACATACAAATTGCGGCTCAATGTATCGGGCTGTACAGTAATACGGAGACTTTCATAGATTAACCGCTGCTCTGATTAATTAACTTAGCAAGAAAGTGTAAGTTTTCCAGTGTCATTGAAGATTGCCGTCTTCAGGGGAGTGAAGATGTAAACTCCTCTACATGAGTCCTGACATGTGCGAGTAGTATGCTGCCCCCTCCATCATGGTAATTGGCAAACCCTGGTGATGGGGGTAGTGAATTCCTCTAATACACCACATAGTGTCCAACTCAAGAACAGGATCATCTTCGTATTGCAGGCATGAACGTCACAGACTTAAAATATTGGGGAGCAACAATTCTTCGAGGTATTTTTGCTGACATTGCACTTTTAGCCTCCATCCATCGAAACATACATGCTGCACGTTCTCTACCTGAACATTCTTGCTGTTAACCTATATCCTACACGGGAACATTTTTGCTGTTACACTATACCCACCACTGGAAAATTCTTTCTGTTACCCTATACCCTGCACTCGAATATTCTTCCTGTACGTTCTCTAATGCAACATTCTTGCTGTTACCCTGTACCCTCCAATGGAACATTCTTGCTGTTCGTTCCTTACAGGGACATTCTTGCTGTTACCCTATACCCTCCACTGGAACATTCTTGCTGTTACCCTATACCCTCCATTGGATCATTCTTGCTGTATGTTCTCTACTGGAACATTCTTGCTGTTACCTTATAGCCTCCACCGGAACATACTTGCTGTTACCCTATACCATCCACCGGAATATTATTGCTGTTACCGTATACTCTGCACTGGAATATCCTTGTTGTACGTTTTCTACTGGAACATTCTTCCTGTTACCCTATACCCTCCACTGGAAAATTCTTACTCTAAGTTTTCCACTGGAATATTCTTGCTGTTACCCTATAACATTCGCTGGAACATTCTTGCTGTACGTTCTCTACTGGAACATTCTTGCTGTTATCCTATATCGTCCACAGGAAAAACTTTCTGTACGTTCTCTACTGCTACATTCTTGCTGTTAATCTATACGCTCCACTGGAGCATTCTTGCTGATAACCTATACCATCCACCGGAATATCCTTGATGTACGTTCTCTACTAGAATATTCTTGCTGTTACTCTATACCCTACACTGTAACATCTTTGCAGTACGTTCTCTACTGGAACATTCTTGGTGTTACCCTATATCCTCCGGTGTAACACGCTTGCTCTAGGTTTTCTACAGGAACATTCTTGCTCCTACCCTATACCCTTCACTGGAATATCCTTGCTGAAAGTTCTCTACTGGAATATACATGCTGTTACCTCATACCGTCAAACGGAATATCCTTGCTGAACGTTTTCTACTGGAACATCCCCGCTGTTACCCTATAACTTCCACTGGAAAATTTTTGCTCTATATTTCCTACTGGAACATTCTTGCTGTTACCCTATACCCTACACTGGAACGTCCTTGCTGTACGTTCCCTAGTGGAATAAACTCACTGTTAAACTATACCCACCACTGGAATATCCTTGCTGAAGGTTCCCTACTGGAATAATCTTGCTGTTTCCCTATACAGTCCACCGGAATATTCCTGCTGTACTTTGTGTCTTGGAACATTCTTGATGTTACCCTATATCGTTCCCCGGAAAATTCTTGCTGTACGTTTTCTACTGGAAAATTAATTCTGTTACCCTATACCCTCCAATGGAACATTCTTGCTGTAGGTTCTCCACTGAAACATTCTTGCTGTTACCCTATACCCTCCACTGGAATATTCTTGCTGTACGTTCCCTACTGAAACATTCTTGCTGTTATCCTATACCGTCCACGGGAACATTCTTGCTGTACGTTGCCTACTGGAACATTCTTGTTGTTACCCTATAAGATCCACTGGAACATTCTTGCTGTTACCCTTAACCCCCCACTGGAATATTTTTGCTGTTACTCTATACGATCCTCTGGAACATTCTTGCTGTTATCCTATACCGTCCACCGGAACGTTCTTGCTGTACGTTCTCTACTGGAATATTCTTGCTGTTACACTTAACAGTTCACTGGAACATTCTTGCTGTTACCCTATACCTTCCACTGGATCATTCTTGCTGTACGTTCTCTACTGAAACATTCATGCTGTTACCCTATACCCTCCACCGGAACATTCTTGCTGTTACACTATATCCTCCACCGGAAAATTATTGCTTTTACCCTATACCCTGGACTGGAATATTCTTGTTGTACGTCCTCTACTGCAATATTTTTTCTGTTACCCTATAACCTCCACTGGAACTTTCTTGCTGTACGTTATCCACTGAAACATTCTTGCTGTTACCCTATACCCTTTATTGGAACTTCCCTGCTGTACGTTCTCTACTGGAACATTCTTGATGTTTTCCTATACCGTCCACGGGAACAATCATTCTGTACGTTCTCTAAGGCAACATTCTTGCTGTTACCCTATACGCTCCACTGGAGCATTCTAGCTGTACGTTCTCTACTGGAACATTCTTGCTGCTATCCTATACCGTCCATCGTAACATTCCTGATGTACGTTATCTACTGGAATATTCTGGCTGTTACCTTATACACACCACTGGAACATCCTTGCAGTACGTTCTCTACTGGAACATTCTTGCTGTTACTCTATACCCTCCAGTGTAACACGCTTGCTGTACGTTTTCTAAAGGAAAATTCTTGCTGCTACCCTATACCCTCCAAAGGATCATCCTTGATGCACGTTCTGTACTGGAATATTCTTGCTGTTACCTTATACCTTCCAACGGAACATCTTTGCTGTACATTTTCTACAGGAACATTTTTGATGTTACCCTATAACCTACACTGGAACATCCTTGCTGCACGTTCTGTACTGGAATATCCTTGATCTTACACTATAAACTTTACTGAACATCCTTGCTGTACGTTCTCTCCTGGAACATTCATATTTTTACCCTATACAATCCACTGGAACATCCTTGCATTAGGATCCCTACTGGAATATTTTGCTCTTACCTTATACCGTCCACCGCAACATCCTTGCAGAATGTTTTCTACTGGAAAATTCTTGCTGTTACCATATATCTTCCACTGGAATATCCTTGCCGTACACTTTCTACTCTAACATTGTTGCTGTTACTCTATACACTCCACTGGAATATTCTTGCTGTACGTTCTCCGCTGGAACATTCTTGCTGTTACCCTATACCCTCCACTGGAACATTCTTGCTGTTACCCTATACCCTCCACTGGATCATTCTTGCTGTACGTTCTCTACTGGAACATTCTTGCTGTTACCCTATACCCTCCACCGAAACATTCTTGCTGTTACCCTATACCCTCCACCGGAACATTATTGCTGTTACCCTATACTGTGCACTGGAATATTCTTGTTGTACGTTCTCTACTGGAACATTCTTTTTGTTAATCTATACCCTCCACTGGAACATTCTAGCTGTAAGTTCTCCACTGGAACATTCTTGCTGTTATCCTATACCCTCCACGGGAACATTTGTTCTGTACGTTTTCTACTGGAACATTCTTGCTGTTACTCTATGCGCTCCACACGAGCATTCTTGCTGTCATCCTTTACCGTTCACCGGAACATTCTTGATATACGTTCTCTACTGGAATATTCTTTCTCTTACCCTATACCCTACACTGGTATATCCTTGCAGTACGTTCTCTACTGGAACATTCTTGCTCTTACCCTATACCTTTCAGGGTAAAATGCCTGCTGTACCTTTTCTGCAGGAACATTCTTGCTGCTACCCTGTACCCTCCAATGGAACATCCTTGCTGTACGTTCTCTACGGGAATATTCTTGCTGTTAGCCTGTACCGTCCACCGGAACATCCTATTTGTACGTTTTCTATTGGAACTTTCTTGCTGTAACGGAAAATTCTTGCTGTACATTTTCTACTGGAACATTCTTGCTGTTACCCTATACCCTTCACTGTAACATTCTTGCTGTACGTTCTCCACTGGAACATTGTTGCTCTTACCCTAAACCCTCCACTCGAATATCCTTGCTATACGTTCCCTACTGGAACGTTCTTGCTGTTATCCTTTACCGTGCACGGGAACATTCTTGCTGTACGTTCTCTACTAGAATATTCTTGCTGTTACTCTATACGATCCACTGGAACATTCTTACTGTTATCCTACACCTTCCACCGGAAATTTCCTGCTCTACGTTCTCTACTGGAATATTCTTGGTGTTACCCTATACCCTCCATTGTAACATCCTTGCAGGACGTTTTCTACTGGAGCATTCTTGCTGTTACCCTATACCCTTCAGTGTAACATCCTTGCTGTACGTTCAATACCGGAACATTCTTGCTGCTACCCTATACCCTCCACTGGAACATTCTTGCTGTACGTTCTCTACTGGAATATTCTTGCTGTTACCCTATACCGTCCACCGGAACATCCTTGCTGTACGTTTTCTACTGGAACATTCTTGCTGTTACACTATACCGTTCACCGGAACATCCTTCCCTGTATATTTTCTACTGGAACATTCTTGCAGTTACCCTATACCCTCCACTCGAACATCCTTGCTGCACGTTCTCTACTGGAATATTCTTGCTCTTACCTTATACCCTCCACTGGAATATCCTTGCAGTAAGTTCTCTACTGGAATATTCTTGCTGTTACCCTATACCCTGCATTGTAACATCCTTGCTGTACGTTCACTACTGGAACATTCATGTTTTTACCGTATACCCTCCACTGGAACATCCTTGCTGTACGTTCTCTACTGGAATATTCTAGCTGTTACCCTATACCGTCCACCGGAACATCCTTGTAGTACGTTTTCAACTGGAACGTTCTTGCTGTTACCCTATACCCTCCACTGGAACATCCTTGCAATACGTTCTCTACTGGAATATTCTTGCTGTTACCCTATACCCTCTACTGGAACTTCCTTGCCTTACGTTCTCAAGTGGAACATGCTTGCTGTTACCCTATACCCTCCAGTGTAACATCCTTGCTGTACGTTCACTACTGGAACATTCATGCTTTTATCCTACACCCTCCACTGGAACATCCTTGCTGTACGTTCGCTACTGGAGTAATCTTTGCTGTTACCCTATACTGTCCACAGGAACATTCTTGCTGTACGTTCTCTACTGGAAAATTCTTGCCGCTACCCTACACCCTCCACTGGAACATCCTTGTTCTTACTCTATACCCTCCACTGGAATATTCTTGCTGTTACCCTATAACCCCCACTGGTGCATCCTTCCTGTTACTCTGAACCCTCCACTGGAATATTCTTGCTGTTACTCTATAACCTCCACTGGAATATTCTCTTTGTTAATGTACACCCGCCTTTTGTTCCGGTAAAGTTCGAAAGCACCTCCAATTTACATTTCACAAATTCTATTAACAGAAATTCTATTACAAGTGTTGCAGGCTGTTCTGTTTTTTAGAGCACCTAATCACTATAACAATTTTGCATTTTGTTCTGTTCTTTAGAGCACCTAATCATTATAACTATTTTTGCAGGCTGTTCTGTTCTTTATATCACCTAATCACTATAACAAATTTTGCAGGATGTTCAGTTCTTTAGAGTACCTAATCACTATAACAAGTTTTGCAGGTTGTTCAGTTCTTTAGTGCACCTAATCTCTATTACAAGTGTTGCAGGTTGTTTTGTTCTTTAGAGCACCTAATAACTATAACAAGTGTTGCAGGTTGTACTGTTATTTAGTGCACCTAATCACTATTACAATTGTTGCAGATTGTTCTGTTCTTTAGAGCACCTAATCACTCTAACAAGTTTTGCAGTTTGTTCTGTTCTTTAGAACACCTAATCCCTTTAACAAGTGATGCAAGTTGTTCTGTTCTTTAGAACACCTAATCTCTATAACAAGCGTTGCAGGTTATTTTTTCTTTAGAGCACCTAATCACTACAACAAGCTTTGCAGGTTGTTCTGTTCTTTAGAGCATCTTGGAATTTGTTCTGTTCTTTAGAGCACCTTGGAGGTTGTTCTGTTCTTTAGAGTACCTAATTATTTTAACAAGTGTTGCATGTTGTTCTGTTCTTTAGAGCACCTAATCACTCTAATGAATGTTCCAGGTTGTTCTGTTCTTTAGAGCACCTAATCACTATAATAAGTGTTGCAGGTTATTCTGTTCTTTAGATAACCTAATCACTATATCAAGTGTTGCAGGTTGTTCTGTTCTTTAGAGCATCTTGGAAGTTGTTCTGTTCTTTAGAGCACCTTGGAGGTTGTTCTGTTCTTTAGAGTACCTA
>Ga0123352_10021267_pt1 | contig 10339 bp, 3 predicted proteins | sample TergutLab28metaG_FD_89700 | JGI IMG/M metagenome (GOLD analysis project Ga0123352, IMG submission 89700) | Labiotermes labralis P1 segment gut microbial communities from Petit-Saut dam, French Guiana - Lab288 P1 | ecosystem: Host-associated > Arthropoda: Insects > Digestive system > Gut ... | reverse complement strand
TCGATCCCAGCTGGTGTCATTGGAATTTTTTATTGACATAAAATCCTTCCGATCGCACTATGGCCCTGGGGTCGACTCAGCCTGTAACAGAAATGAGTACCAGGAGCATTTCCTGGAGGTAAAGGCAGCCAGTGCATAAGGCTGACAACCTTACCACCATCCTGTGCTGTTGTCATGAAATCTGGGAACCTTTAACTTTCTGGAACCCTCTGGGCCACTCCAGGCCTGTAACGGGACTGATTTACCATTTTACCTTTTACCTTCCCCACTTTATTTATGACCTGTACTGGGGTTTGTACCAGTGATGATGATTATTGATGTCAAAATGTACACAGCCTGTACACATTCTTGAATTCTCAATAATTCTGAATTAATCTATAGTTTCCACAATGTTGACGTTAGTTGGGATAGGCCAGTTGATATAGTTATTAGGTATGGGCTGAATGACCATGGAATTGTGTTTCAATTTATGACATGTGTAAGCGATTTTCTTGTGCCCAAATCATCGAAACTGGCTCTGGGGCCACTGGTGTAGCTAAGTTTTTGATGCCCAAGCTCCGTAATCACATTGGTCACCCCTGACAGTAAAAAAAAGAAATTATTTTTTTAAATTTTCTGTTATTTGTCTCAATAATTTAACGTTTGTTGAGCACAGAAAATCAAATTCTTTATTTAAACAAATTTATTTTTCTGTCCATTTTGCTTCTTCTTGGATTCTGCTGCCTGGGGGCAGCCACACCACTTGCCCCACCTCAGCTGCACCCCTGCCGGGGTCCATGCAGCCCCCTGTTCTTTCTGGGCTACAGGCAGTTCCCTTGCGCATAGAGCAGCCAAGGTGTACAGCTCTTCACTCACCTCCATCCTCTGTGGAGGTTCAGAATACATGGAGCTATGTCTCATGCCCCATGGGACTTCATGACATGGTGCTTAATTAAGCCCATAGACAATTTTAGTTCTTCAAAGGTGTTACTTGTCACAGAAAGATTCATTTTTTGGGTAATTGCCCAATGCAGATGTTGACCATTCTGCTTGCATACTTTCTCCATCCTCAAGGTGACATTACTACAAAATTCCCCCTGCCGTGAGTTTAGTGGTAACTGCATAGACTAGGCTATCAATCTCTTGACCTCTAGTCACAGCATTATGAAGATGGAGATAGTAAGAGTCTCGGCAGTGTGCCAGACATGTACGTTGTGCCATCATCGGGAAATAGAAACCAAATTAGCACTGAACCACTGTGAAAGCTTCAGATATTCAATAGTTGGGTGGTGTTACCACAACCAGATTTAACGTTAGGTGAAGTGCACATAGCGTATATTGAGTTCTTACACTTACACCTATGATTAGCCTGAATTTATTATTCTCTATAGACATACTGTGTTTGTTAGTGACCAGTACTACAAATATAAGAATTAGTTTTATAATTTTATTCCTTATCAGTGACCTTTACATGATTAAGATTAGCCCGTTTCTAATGGGCCCACCACAGTAGATTCTATCCAGCCCCCATTCCACCTGAAGATAAGAGGCATATCTAGTCTGCACCATGTGGTTTTTTAGCCTGTGATAATAATATCCAATATTTCAGTTGTGACTGTGGCCATGTATCATCATCGTAGTCCAAAATATTACCTGTGCCTGTGACCTAGTATCATCATCAGAGTCCAAAATGTCAGTTGTCACTGTAACAATGTATCATCATCAGAATCCAAAATTTCAGTCATAACTGTGACCATGCATCATTGTCAGAGTCCAAAATTTCAATTGGGGCTCTGACTGTGTATCATCAGAGTCCAAAATTTTAGTTTTGCCTGTGACCATGTACCATCATCAGAGTCTAAAATTTCAGTCGTAACTGTGACCGTGTATCATCGTCAGAGTCCAAAATTTCAATTGGGGCTCTGACCGTGTATCATCATCAGAGTCCAAAATTTCATTCATGACTGTAACTATGTACCGTCATAACCCTTTGAAGCCGAATTAGTTTTACTCCTATTACTAATTGTGGGCCGGGTAGATCAGTCGGTATAGTGACGGACTACAGGCTGGACAGTACAGGATCGAATTCCGGTGGAGACAAGATTTTCCACCCGTCCAAATCGGCCATGTGGCCCACCCAGCCTCCTGTAAAATGGGTATCAGGACTTTCCTGTGGATAAAGTGCTGCCAGGGCGTGCTGCTGACCACTCACCCCCTTCTAGTGCTGCAGTCATGCAAGAGTAGAGCTATACCTCTACCCACCCTCTGGGCCACACCGAGCCTGTAACGGGATCACTTTAACTTTTTACTTAACACTAATTATCTTTTCCCCTTACTTGAAGGTATATGTGCTGTTAGTCAGAATGTCAATGTAGCATGCTGTTTGGTATTTTCTTTCTGTTCTACTGGACGGAGATTATTTCTTATTGCCATACTGAGCATGGCAGAGCAGCAGACAGTAATGTCAGTCACTGTGCAGTGTTTATTTCATCTGCATCACAGTGAGCAGTCCAACAGTAAAAAATACTCTATGTACAAAAGTTGGTAGCGTTTGTGGAAGTGAATGAAGTGACGGTAAATAAGACTCTTGTTCACTTTTTTTCAGTCAGCATCTTAATTTTCCCAGATTTACTGAAGAAAGACATGAAATTTATTACGTTTCCCATACGCCACGATACAGACCCGACCCTTTCAAAAACTTTGTGAATTTAGATATATGCTTTATCTTTGTGAGGAGTCAATAAGCAGCACTACGAAACTCGTAAAGGGAGATCTGTGCACATTATTAAAGTACAAACAGAAGCAAGTGCTGAAAGATTTAGTGGCCAGTGTATGTACACAGATTTGTTGCACCTCAACACAGTATCTACACAGACGTGTTATAAAAGAACCGGAAGTTTGATTATGTTCATAACAAGTCATGTATGGTGTAAGGCCACATTATGCGTTTTTGATTATGTGCTGCAACATTTATAGACATATGGCTGGTAGAACGTTTTGTTCCTGTATATCATTTGTGTGTTTATGAATTCTGATATTTTTTTTTTTGTAACTGTAAATGTTCAAGTGTTCTGTTCTTGCAGCGTTACGTATGTAACTGTAATACCGTGACTGTCTCATGGTGTCATGCCACCAAAATGAATTGTAAATTAATTAATTACATGAAGACTGCTACTTATATTACAGATGTCATTCTTAATGATCTACACTGTAATGTTAATACAGTAGACAGCCTAGGCTAAATAAATTATGATATAAAATGTAAATTTAAAAAGGTATATTTATTTGATATTTGAATCTTGTATTCAAAATGCTCACCAAGTGCATTAGAGAGAATGGATGAGTGAGTGAGATTAAAGTACAAGATTGTGATGTGTACTTTTATTGTTGTGTTTAAGATTTGTGAATTATGTACATAAAACATGTTTGTGGGTTATCCCCACATCATGATAAGAGAGTACTTTATGAAAATGTGTCGATACTCATTTGGTTGTGCACGGTGAGTAAGGTGCAGTGCAGTGCAGTGCGTACGCACGTTGTGTACATTGTGAATTAGCCAGTATATGAACATGACTCCACATGTGATTATTATATTGTCTGGAAACTGCCTGATCTATTTTAAAAATGACTACAGATAATTAATTTATTTTGAATTTGAGAGACAGAGATGGGGGATATTACTGGAATAGATGTCATTAGGCGATTTTTTAGAGGGATCACCAACATTATCATCAGATGGGATAGCTGATAAGCAGAGACTTTTCTCGTACACATTCAGGAACATATGTAAGCAGTGAGAGGGCCCAATGACACATGTTTATATTTAGTATTCATTTATATATTTGTATTGGACTGTGGTATTTCTGATGTGAAGAAACGTCTGTCTTGCATCATTGAAGATCACCCTGTCTTCAGAGGTAGTGTTAACTGTCAAAGTTTTGATCATAAGCTCTCGTTTTCTCTTTTGTAACAGCAACGTGAAAATTGGGAACCCTTCAGCATCTTAGCTTTTGGAATTCGTTGGTGTTTTTAATTAATGTGTAATAAAAATTTGGACAGCACACGTGTACAATAAAAAATGATAAAGAGTAATTTTTGTAATTGTTAATCATATTGTCAGCGGGGCTAAATGAATATTTCAAGAACATACCGTACAGAAACCAAATGGCTTACAGCATTAAAGTACTTGCGTTGAATAAACAGTATGGTCATGTGTTCTACTGTCACTGGGCATTCAGCTGTCTTGGTCCAACAGACTGATCTCGGTTAATGTTATCAATTTAGTGTCAGTGGAAGTTTTGATTTCTTCATTTGCTAGTCAGAAGGTGTACGAACTGAATATATTTGTAATTTTAAAAGAATTGAAACCTTTACATTGTAATGAAATGCAAATAAATTAATATTCAAAGGGGCTGTGGTTGGAGACTCCATCACATGTTGGGAACACCAAAAAAAAAAAAACTATGGGCAGATATTTGAATTTTGACGTTTTGCTTACCATGCATCTCGGTATATGTATCTCAGTAATTAACCAACTTGATGCACAAAATTTTTGTTTTACAATAAATTTATTTCATGCCTCTACATGTTTTGAGCACATGCGCTCATCACCAGGAGGTCAAAATTGCATTACACAGCCACTGGTATCATCACACCTATAGGTATGATGATACATGTAGAGGCATGTAATAAACATTGTAAAACTAAAATTTTGTGCATCAATTTGGTTAATTACTGAGATAAAGATATTTAAATATTTTTACATTTTTTTTTTTATCATTCCTTTTTCACCTCATTTTACATGATGTGTTCTTATTGATGTGTTTTGCATACTTTTCCATTGGACTCTGTATCACATTTTCCCACAACATATTTGTTACATTATGTGTTCAGTGGTTGTGTTATTATATTTGTCTTTCTTTTTAAATTAAACTGTTTCATTTTACAGTGAATGTATAATATTAATCAGATTTAAACTAGCTGTAATATTGAATTTCCGAAAGCTCAGTCACCTATTCTAATTAGCTTTTAATACCAAGTTCCTTAATCTCGAAGCAGTTGGTGTTTTTTGGTCACGTTTCTTACATTAGTGTTGCTTATCTAGCCAAAGTCAGTGTTACTGCTTTGGCGAACTATGTTTATGTGTCACCACACTTGATACAGTGAGAACCAAACATTTCATTGCCTAAAACTGAAGTGACTTACAAAGTTATGTCACAGCAGTAAAACAATACATGCAAAGTACTTAAGCTTCTTTTCGGTTCGTTACCGCCGTTGTTCAGGAGGGAGGCGGGGAATTGGTGTACTGTGACCAAAGTAACTGCTGATATTAGGCTTGACTAAAGCAGTTCCAGTTTGAGTAACACTCTTTGAACCAACATCATAAGTCCTTAGCCCGACCAGGATGGAAACAAGCTAATGTTTCTGTCAGAATGGCGCCATTTTCCTTGGGTGCCTTGCCTTGCAGGGAAAAAAAAACTTGATGACAGCTCGCGTCTTGATGTTGAAATCATGCGCATCCCTGACATGCTTCCAAGCTTGTTTCCTTCCTGTTTGTGCTAAGGACTTATCAGCATCCCGGTATATACGGACATTTCCCAGCGCATGAACCAGACAAAGCCTGCGTTTTAAAGGAAGAGAAATCTGTCCTTGTATATTCATTATCCATTTGGAATAGCCATGGAAACCCCAGAGTTACAAATGGTGCCATATTTAACCTTAGAAACGAAAAGGCACGAAGTTGGGTTGATATCTGAACGATTTATTTATGTTGGTTTCAGAATTATGAAACATGTGTTTGAGAGTTGTTATTCTTGTACAAGGGCATATGAAATTCAGCAACATATTTTCTGATCTAATAAGTAAACCAGTGATTAATTTTTCTATATTTGACAGACAGTAATATGAAAATTGATTGACATTAGTATTATTACATCCATTATTTGTGGGCCGGGTAACTCAGTCGGTATAGCGACTGACTACATGCTGGACGATCCGGGATCGAATCCCGGTGGGGACGAGATTTTCTGCCCATCCAGACTGGCCCTGGGGCTCACCCAGCCTCCTGTAAAATGGGTATCGGGTCTTCCTGGTGGTAAAGTGCGGTCGGGTGTGCTGCTGACCACTCACCCCCTTCTACTGCCGCGGTCATGGAAGAGTAGAGCTATACCTCTACCCAAACTGTGGGCCACACCAGGCTTGTAACGGGATCACTTTACCTTTACCTCTACATCAGTTATTTATAGACCACTGCATACTAATAAACGATACTGCATTAATACTGAATGGCCCCTGGATATGAAATAAATTAAAACAGGAAAGTTAATGTTAGTATGGCCATGGTGAGTGACTGTGCATAGTTCACGTTCCTCATTATGTTATGAGTATGTTAACAATAATAATTAATTTTTGACATTTTGTTGACCGTGCATCTCAGTATTTAGCCAACCTGGTGCACAAAATTTGTTTCACAATAAGTTTTATTTCATGCCTCTACATGTTACGAGCTCATGTGCTCGTAACATGTAGAGGCATGAAATAAAACTTATTGTGAAACAAATTTTGTGCATCAAGTTGGTTAAATACTGAGATAAATAATAATTAGTCTATATGACTGTACATACAATGGGTTTTAATTAACTGCTAATGAAACATTTGGAAAGTGGCCTGAATGTACTGGTGTTGAGAAAGGATAAGTGTTTTCCTCTTCTTTTCCAAAGAAACAGTATGTTGAAAATCGAAATGGTTTCAAATAGTCCACTTAACCTGGTTCTCAGGTATAGCACTGTTGTACATTTTAGCCGCATTTGTACGTTTTTCTTTTTAATAGAATATAAGATCAGTTGAAATCATGTTTTATGTATGAACTTTAAACCAGCTTGATTCCAGTGTCATATATTTTCACATTTTTTTATGTGTCCGCCTTCGTATTTTTCCTCCCTACTCATCTACCTATATTTGTAAATAATATATGGTATTTTAATGTAGTTTATATTCAGGCAGTAGATCATTTCTGCATTCAGCTCCTTTCTCAATGATGATTTGCCTCCTTTATGTCTGTGATTACAGAGATGAAGTTACAGTGGGGATAATAAGTTTCAAGTCATTCTTCCACATCCAGCTTAGACAAGTGCTAACTAATTTTAACTATAGTAGCCTATTGTGTAAGGCACCCAATACTGGGTGTGACAGGCAAATCATTCTTTAATGTGACGTATCGAAACTTACTTTATGAAGCGCTGTTAATGTTGTGACAGGTACCGACATCCTCAGACTGCACACAGCACTTTTATTTTCCATTCTGTGTCTATGTAGGAATAAATTAACAGCTTATTTACAAATAACATGGAATCTGCAGGTGCACAGAACAACATGTGCAAAGTTCTGTCCGTGTCTTGTTCGATAAAATCGCCACGTGTAAATATCATAGAAAATGGGTAGAGGGGGGTCAGGTGTTGAATGAGTAATGGTGGTGTTGTTGAAATAAGGAATGTCTGTCGGTACATTATTCCAGAATATTCTCAGAGTATAACCAACAAGATGCAACGTTTCACAATTTCTTTATTTCTGTAAGACGCTGTACATGTTTCAGACTGTTTTTCTGTCCATCATCAGGAGCTCAAAACTGCACATACAGCGTCAGACATTTGTCAGACCGTTACTGCTACGTGCTACTAGCCTGGACGGGATGGACAGCTTCAGGCATTTGTCAGACCGTTACTGCTACCTGCTGCTAGCCTAGATGGAATGGAATCCTGTCCAGGCTAGCAGCAGGTAGCAATAACGGTCTGACGAATGCCTGACGCTGTCCATCCCGTCCAGGCTAGCAGCAGGTAGCAGTAACGGTCTGACAAATGCCTGACGCTGTATGTTCAGTTTTGAGCTCTTGATGATGGACGGAAAAACTGTCTGAAACATGTACAGCGTCTTACAGAAATAAAGAAATTGTGAAACGTTGCATCTTGTTGGTTATACTCTGCGAATATATTAGCGATGCACAGACCTGTGAATGTTAAAAAATTTTCCAGAATAATTGTAAAGAAATTTATACAGTTTAAAACTGCAGGTATTGTAATAATATGGCTCATATTTAAAATTGATTGTTATAGTATCAAACCTTCATTGCTGGAAAATACACACGCACGCACGCACACACACACATGCACACAATACCATTTTACTTCAAATTTAAGATGCGCACTGTTTTTCACATTTTTCTGAACTGAAAATGAAGGTGTGTCTTAAATTGGAGTTATTATTTGTCACTCTTTCAAAAGTTTCAAAAACATCATTTTCCTCAACGAAGAAGTGGCCTCACTAAAACAGTGGCAAATTTTATGGACAGTGAACTGTACTGGCTTGCAGTCCCGCCCCCTAAAATCCCTTTCTAAAGGTGGGACACATCTTAAATTAGAGGCCATTGTATATTCAAAGTAATTACACACAACAGGCTCCTTGCAGATGTCAATAATAGACATGCTGTAGGATCAGACTTTTGTTGTTGTAAAGCACAAAAGGTGCGTGCACACACACGTACTCACACACACACACACACAATAATTACGTACAACAAACTCCTGCAGTTGTGGAGTATAAAGACTTACTGTTATTATGAAATTTGTGTCTACCTTGTGTTGTCTTATTCTTATATTAAGCAAACTGTTTATCAACAGTGTCTCACAGTGACTGTTCAGCAGTTAGGATAGATCTGTCTTAAAAGTCACTATGATTTTAACAACCAGGGTTCGGTGCTCAGCAGAGGTGGTAATTGTATCATCACCACCAAATCCAAACTAATTAGGCCTTCTACCCAAAGGTAACTGGGTGCTGTTTTCCCAGCGGTCAATGAGCCAGAGTGCGAAATTGACCACTCATCTCCTTCTGAATTGAGATTAAGAAACGTGGAGCTCTGTCCACAACTGTCGCTTATATCTTCTGTGGTTAAGCAAAGTTGGAAGAGCTTATGCTTTAAGCAGATTGTACGTATGGAGGTATTTCTGTCTGCATATCGCCCATTTGTGACAACAGCGTCACAACTCAAAATGTGTGATTTTTCAGGAGAGACTTTTACAGGTTTTGAAATGCTATAATTTTTTGTGAGTGCAATGATGACACAACTGCTCTCCAGCGGCGAGTTTTGCAAATTGCGTTACGACACTATACGTGTTAAAAGTGCATCTGCAAACGTTTCTCTCTATACCAATAACTCAAAAATACCAAAATTTGAGTTCTGACGTTCTTGTCGCAAATGGGCGATTGTGTTATATTTTGTGCTAGAGGGCAAGCGGTAGGAACTTTGGAAGCACTGCTTCCCTTCACAAGTAGTATGGTTATGATTTTATGGTTCTGTGTTTGGGTTGCGTTGACTTAAGAAACTAAAGGAAGTGTGCCACTTCTTGGAGTCTGGACTGTGGCGTTACTTGACACACTGACTTTGTCACATCATAACATGTGCATCAACACAGAACACTGCCATGGTCAGCAGAGTAGTAAGGTTTAAAAAAAAAAAAAGAATTTTGTTTTGTATAAGTAACTTGTGTTTGACATCACACGTATTTCACTGACGCTATTCCGCCGTCTTGGAATCACAGGTATTGAAGGAGGCAAAGAGAAAAATTATTTTTTGCATCTGTGTGATTTTGATTGAATTCATCCCGGTGTGTTAAGAAATATTAAAGATGAAAACAGCATATGTCAAACACATCATTTATTGTATGGAGGCTACGTGTTTCGACCCTTTATAGGGTCACCGTCAGGCCTTCTTTGGAATCAAGTCGGCGAATGCTACGTACATGTTGGGATCCCAACTATGCTTACAAATAGCAGAAACATATCTAACAATTGAATTACTTAAAACAGGTGTGATTGTTTAAAATTTAGGGGGTAAAATATAGGCTGAGTATTGTAGAGATCACAGTTATGGTAAAACAGTTCACTTTTGGCCTGTGTGGGTCTTCTGAAGAAGTCGGGTTGTGCCTTGTTAGTGTGAACTTTATGGTGTTACAAGTAACATCTGGCGGTCTCGGAGAAGCGGGGCGTATCTTGTGGAACTACCGTATGTTACGGATATGAGGTGTTGTCTTACGCTATCCTTGTGTAGAACATGCAAAACGTGTAGCCTCCGTTCAATAAGTGATGCGTTTGACGTATAATGTTTTTATCTTTAATATTTAATCTGTGTGACTGTTTTTATTAATTCGCAAGCCATCCTTTAGGAATATGTATCACTGTGTTGCAGACATGGTAGAACCGATAACTGAAGAGTCAAAAAACCAACTAGATGTCACTTGATATTTTATTGTACTTCTTATAGGCTCAACATGTTTCAAGCATTACTATGCCTATCATCAGGATCTCGTGA
>Ga0123352_10021266_pt1 | contig 10340 bp, 7 predicted proteins | sample TergutLab28metaG_FD_89700 | JGI IMG/M metagenome (GOLD analysis project Ga0123352, IMG submission 89700) | Labiotermes labralis P1 segment gut microbial communities from Petit-Saut dam, French Guiana - Lab288 P1 | ecosystem: Host-associated > Arthropoda: Insects > Digestive system > Gut ... | reverse complement strand
TTTTTTTTTAATAATTTTTAATATATTCCTGGATAATGTTGAAATATTACAAGTTCATTTTTTTTTTATTTTTTGTTGTTTAATGATTTTAAATGTTTTTATTATATTATAGTCTTACTTTGTTTTTTTTTTTTTTTTTTTAATGTCAGTGACATAAACACTACATGGCTAGGACAACTATTTCAAAGATTTCTGAAATCCTTTGTGTGGGACCTATTAAACAAATATGAACAGACCTTAGGAAACTTTGATTCCTCATCTATGAGTGCCATGATGTTTAGTTGTTTGATAGCAATGAGATCAAGTGCATCTTGATTGTCAACAAACTCAATGTGCTGCCAATTGATGCCTTCAAGATTGTATTCCTCCTGTTCCAGTTTAAATATATGCTGTACAAAGAACTGCTGTAGATTCTCGTTGGCATAATTAATGCAGAATTGCTCAAAGCTGCAACAAAATAAATTTTCATATAATTCCTTTCAGTTACTGATTACATGCTAGAAGTCATAACAAATTAGTAAATAATGAACTACAAAGATCTACTCTAATATATCTGATAGCACATTTGTAACATAGGTATGAACATTAAAAAATCACATTAGTGTCTGTTTTGATAGCCGTTACATCTGCCAAGTTCTGAGGCACAGCAGAAACTCAGTATTTTTTTAATGTTGAATGTTTAGTGAAATGGAAGAAAGCTAATTTATGTTTCTGTGTAGCATGATAAAACTACCATTCGGTGGCACTGTCAGTATTAAAATTTATGACTACACAATACAGCATGAACTAGGTCTCTCAACAGATCTGTATCTGCAATAAATAAGCATTACAGACAGTGAGATATACAAAATGAACTTGAAAAGTTTTTTTCATTTCATGTCTCTGAATATCACATGTGAAATGTGTTACTAATTTCCTCCAGCATATCAAGGATTATGGCTGTTATTTCACACGTGTCATCAACACGCTTTTGGTATGAAAATTATTTATCTCATTTGGCTGAAGACAATGATACTTGATTACATTGCACCAACTGTTTTAAAATCAGGTTTCATATTCTAGTACTTTCAAACATGGCTGATTTTTTAAGCATTTCTGAAAAAAAATGTGTGTTTCAATAAAAATCCTTACCCAGGTCACAACTATAAACACTGCTGTTTAAGAGAGATCTGAAGTATTTCAATGTGTTGTATCAAGAAGGCACATGAATTCTTAAAAACTGAAATCAGATGATGATGTGGAGCAACTGTAATGCTGCAGTTACATGTTCTCTAAGGAAAAGACCCTCTCAGTGCCCAGTCAAACATAAACTACTTTGATTCCAACATCACACTAGATGAGGTGATGAAGAGAAAAATATACATATCCCTGTTGGGAAATGGTGCATATTAGATGTATGAGGATTTCCTTAGCATTTGAATACAGATGAGATTAAACAGTTGAGCCACTACTACTTGAACATAGTGTCCATGAGTTTGAGGTTGCTGTTGAAAAGTTGATAAAACCTACATTACCAGGTAATGGGCAAATTCCAGCAGAACACATTCAATTAGGATGTAAAACTGTTAATTCTGTTTGAGATAAGAAGGAATGTCCTCAACAGTGGAATAAGCCTATTAATGGACCTACTTATAAGAAAGGTGCTAGAACTGACTGTGGTACTTATCAAGGCACTTCACTGTAGTAACTATGCACAAAAGTTTACCGAACATTTCTCTATCAAGTTTACCATCATATGTAGCCAAAATTAGTGAGGGATCTTCAGCATGTATTTCAACATAAGAGATCAACTACTGTTCATATATTCTGCTCTCATCACATATGGCAGAAAAAAATTAGAATGCCATGCAGCAATACACCAATTATTTAGAGACTTGAAGAAAGCCTATGATTAAACACAAATAGAGGTTTTACATACTACTCTTACTAAATTCAATACACTCATGAAACCAACTAGGTCAATTTAAATGTGTTCAAATATAGCCTTTACTAAATTCTGTGAGGGCAGATATTTATCCCATGCATTTTATACCCAGAAATGTCCGAAACAAAATGATTTACCGCCATAAAAAAAAACCATAGCAGCTTTATTTATTACTGGTATGGTTGCTGGTCTGAAATAATGATTCAGAAGCCAAAGTATAAGATCATATCTTGTCAACAGAATTCTGGACAAAATCACAACACAGAGACAGGTAATAAATCCTCTGATAAAACAGCAAGTTAAAATTTTTGGAAATGGTAGTAATGAATCAAAACTGCATTCACAAATAAATTAAGAGCAGATTAAGTCTGAGAAGGCTTACTATTATTTAGGTCAGAATATTTTGCTTCTCATTTGTTAAAAATATCACAGATGGAAGGACAGTATAAAAATGGATTTTAAAGAAATAAATGGGTGGGAACAGAATGGATTCACCTGGCTCAGGACATGGAAAAGTGCTAAGCCCTCATGAACACAGCAACAAACCTTCAGGTTCCATAAAATGAAGGGAACTTCTTGACTAGCTGAGAAAATATTAGCATCTAAAGAACAAATTTTCTCAATGGAGATGGTTAGTGAATAGTAACAGGCATAAGAGACAATTTTAATTAAGAAAGCAGCAAATAGTGTTTGAAAATATCTTCCACATTAAAAGAAATCAGTTCTGCTTCATATTTTTATATTATTACACAAACTAACCTGTTGGTATTGAAATTTTCAAACCCAAAAATGTCAAGTACTCCAATTGCACTCCTTGCATTGGTTTTTGGTTTATATATTGCACTGTTAATCTTATTAACAATAAGAATAAACAGACGACCATATATTCCTTTCACAAAGGCATCCCTCACATCAACAGACTGTTCCCGTGACAGTGTGGAGACCTGCAGTACAAAATATTAGCATGAGAGTACAATTACCACCATTTTCATGAATAAGCATTTTACTGTGGCTAAATTCAGCCATAAGTGGTATCTTGATAAAGGTATTGCATTCAGAATAACAAAGTTCTAAAGAAATAAAAAAAAAAAAGACAGCTGTAAAATACCCAACCCTTAATCACCATAACAATATCATAGACTATGCACAACACATATGAAGTGGGACCTCTTTATTCTGCCTGTGTAGAACAGTTTTCCATATATGGCTATAGCACAAAAGGAGAAAACAGCTGCCATTCTTAGCAAAGACTAGGTAAATATGAGTAGCAATTCCAAATTCACCTGTCAGTCAGGTAATTAAAGCTTAATGAAGCAAATAAATGACAGTAAAATATGAGTCATAATGACAAACAAATGAACCAGCATTGCTACAGCTCACTTTGAATATGCACAAGATGCTTATTTCTCTTATATCTCTGTAGCCTGCACCCTGCACTCTAAATGCTGTACTGTCTTGTATCACATATGTTAACGATACCTGACTGACGGTGACTGATAAAGATTTCTAAATACCGTGCATTACACTTTGAATCTTCACAAACTGCATGTGCTCACAGATTCCTTTTTGACTGTGTACTATCACCTACATATACAGAAGAGCAGATAAACCTCACAAACATGAACAATGGTCATGCCCACCATATTATGTTGAAGAAAGTTGTTTCATTAAAGGACCAGGTGACAAATGAAAATGTTGTTACAAATGGTATCTTAAAACACCTTCTGCAACACACAATATGGGAACCAACACACAACTGGATAATACTGGATAACATTTATCAGGAATTTCTGCAGTCATAGCTCACACAGTTTCTTTTAGGCATCTGATGCATAACAAAAACAGTGATATTGACAACAATCAACTTACAACTGTTTCTCCACTAGCAAAGATGGTTTTCCTTGTAAGTGCATCAATAAGTGACTGTTTTGGTACACCCAGAAGACTTGCTACTCGCTGAACATTGCTGTGATCAGGAATTTCCGTCGCATCCAAATTGTCTGATAAAACATCAAAATGAATAATCTCTAATTTAAAAAAATGAAACCAAGGAAAAGAACACAAACACACCACTGCAATATTGATAAACTTCACCTGATTCATGATCCACCATGTACTTCAATTACAGTACTGAACTCAGTCACTTAAGGCAACCAGAATAAAAATTATGCACTGAAGTATATCTCTCATTCACTCTCTAAACTGTCTGAATTACAAGAACTGGTATACAAAGCAGTGGAAAAACCTTAAAAACGTTTGCTTTAGGTGCTTCCAAGATTGGTTGGCTGCACAATGCACTACCCAAGTGTGTAACTCATTCAATAAAATTTTAATGCCAAAGGTATAATGCCTTAAAATTAATGGTCTCTGAAATGAACGAGATTTATTTATTTAATGCATATTTAATGACACTATCAGTAGCTCAGACCATACAGCAAGAAATGCTGTGATTATGAGTGCATAATGAACTCTAATGAAATGATTGTGGCATACTTCAATGTCTGGAGGAGCTATGGACAACAATAAAGAATGCATAAGTCAGAATAGTTACTGTCTTGGCTGAAGTTTGGACAGGGCACATTCATAAATACAAGTACAAAGCATTGATGCTTGAGCCCAGTTCTGTGAAAAGGACAATGCAACCATTACCACACAGACATCCCACCTTTACTTCCATTACTGTAAAATTCAGAGATAAATGAAGACATGAAAAATACAAACCAATGCATATAATAAGGAAATATGCACTTCTTAAAAAAATTCCGTGTCATGACATATAAGAACAGGTCACATATGACTGTAATTACCTATTACTGCTGCTTTGTATTTGACGTTCCCTGTGTGAAGTAATGCTGCAAGAAGTTTCAGAATTTCCCAGATCTCCTGGTCTGAGAACAACAACACCTTCATGGCAGAGCGAATGTCAGCAAACTCTGCTGCATCATCTCTTCCTTCACATGTGATGCTGCCTCCCTGTTGCAGTATTGTAAATACAAAATAGCAACCCATCTGTGTTTATCCAGCATCTTTCCAATACCAACCTTGCATACATTAACCTTTTGGCCCCGGAATTATTTTTTAATTTTAGCACACCCTGTATATAAAATGTGAATAATACAGGAACCAAATAGTTAGAATTATGAAACAAACTGCATTTTGAAGAGAAAAAAACGGAGAGTATGCACCATGTTTAAAATATTCGGTACTAATATTTGTTGAATAAATACACAAAATGCAACTTTAGAGGTTAGCGGTGCGGTACGACCACTATAGTTGACATGAGGCTTCAAAAGGTTAATAATACATTTCATTGCTGCATTTATACCTGCAATATAATTCCACTAAAACATTATGTCTAATTTGCTGCGTTATACAAAATACTTACAGACCTCACAAAAGAACGTTTCAGTTAGGAGGAAATATTCTCACCGAGTTTGGTAAATCCATAAAACTAGTTACACTAATTAAAATGTGTTTAAATGAAACAGACAGTAAAGTCCTGACATGTAAACATTTTTCTCTTATGTTTCTATTCAGAATGATCTGAAACAAGGAGATACTTTATCATTGCTGCTCTTCAACACTGTGTTACAACATAATGTCAGGAAGGTCCAAGAAACAGTAAGACTGAACCTGAAAGAGATATATCTACCCATGGTCTATGCTGATGATATTGGCTAAAACCATACATAACATAAAAAAGAAAACGAAAGTTCCATTAGTTGCTACAGAGGAAGTTGGCATAAAGTAAATACAGGGAAAATCAAGTACTGGTATACATTTACATTGTGACCTTAGAAGTGCTGTGGGTGCTTTTGAAGGACACTTCATGGGAATTTTTGTAACATCAACACATTATCTTGGATGGCTACATTCCTACTTTATGTAAACACCACCCCCAGCCAAGAAAAACAGAAGTTTTTATATTTTCTTTTGTCCAGCATTGTTGACAGGAATTATTTCAGATAACTTTTGAGTACATTTTATCTGTAATGAATACTTTGCAAAAATATTGCAAATGAAAGCCATGTTCAATTGAGTCACCTGCATGACTTTTATCAAACACCACAAGATTTGGATCCTAGTAAAATAAAGTACCTTAGCTACAGGTACATGACAAACAAAACAGAATATTGTAAGAATAAATATATGAGAAACTTATGGTCAATAACATTTGCAAAAATTACTATAAAAGTGAAGGGGACCAAATGAATACACAGACTGGGTGAAAAAGGGTGCCTACAGGTGGCATTATACAGCGTGATTCGAAAGGATGGACTCAATTTCATACATCTATATTTCCTGAACTATAGAGGGTATGTGAACGATTTACATAACATTTGAAAGAGGAGGTCCTAAATTTTCAAATATCACCACTAGAGCACTCACCTATGCACAGCTGTGCAGCAGCATCAGTTGAGAGCAAAATAGCTATTATGCAGTACAAGATTTTTTGCATTCGTGAGTTCATTAAAACTGATTCGGCGACTGATGTGCAGCGTACGTTTCATCTTCGTTTCAACATTCAACCTCCGAGGAAGACCATTTGTTGTTGGAATCACCAATTTGAGCAAATAGGCTGTCTGTGTAAAGGCAAAAGCTCCGGCCAACCACATGTATCAGACGAGAACGTGAGACGAATTCAAGAGAGTTTTGAGCATAGCCCATGCAAGTCAACCCGTAGTGCGAGCAGAGAACTTGGAATACCACAAACAACTGTCTGGCATGTGTTGAGGCACCGTTTACTGTTCAATTGAGTCCATCTTTTTCAATCACTCCGTATATTAACTAATGTGCTAGGTGTAAAAAAAATAAATAAAGACACTGGGGAGGGCATTTTTAAGCTGGTGCAGATGTCCAGTTGCTTAACTTTTAAAAAATGAAGGATACATTTACAGCAAAAGTTTGACTTACCCCTGTGAGATACCTGTACTGAGAAGCATCACCCAACTCCAGTTTTCCCTTCTCTTCATGTGACAAACCAGCCAGTATGCAGTAGAAGATGTGGTAATTACGCTCATCAGCACTTTGGGACACAATTCGAGACTTCTCCAGCAAGTACTGTTCAATCTTAGCACCTTCTATTACACCCTGATGATTGAAATGAATGTCTATATATTTGCCAAACCTGGATGAATTGTCATTTCGGATGGTCTTGGCATTTCCAAATGCTATGGATGTAACAGAATCAAAAATAAAATTTTCAAGGTAGGTACAATAAATTTGAAAAGACAAAGGAATTGTTTACACTTCATGCATAGCCTTAATAAAGACATGCTATTTAAACAACACAGAAAATTACGTAGGAAATATTGTCACATGCAGTTCTCAGGGTATTGTGAAAGTAGTACAGATAAAGAGATGTGATAAACATGCAGCTCAGATGTGAAAAACAAGTGATGTTTAAAAAATTCTGATAAGGAACCCAAATGAAAACTAATCCCTACAAAGACAAAGATGGAGATGGAAAGTTAATATGACAACTGATCTTAGAGAAATAAGTCATGAAAATGTGAAATGGATTTAAGTTGAATCTGAGAGGATCGACTAAATGGAACTTGTTTCCAATATTAATCCTTTGAATCTTAATCCCATTGCTGGTGAGCTAATTAATTATGATGGTTTCTAAATTTATGGCTGGAAAGACTGGAGGAATCTAACAATATTAACAAATTCAAATATTATAAATACACATTTCATTCAGTTTGGTTATTCACTAGTTTTTCAATGCTATGTTAACTACTGATGTTACACAATGTCATAATAAATATGATAACAGGTATACAGTAACTCAGAGAGATGTATGATGGTCTATTTTAAAGTTCTACCTTCTAGGATTGGGTTGGCTTCCAGAATTTGCTGTTCAATCCAAGAATGTTTTCCACTTATAGCTGCTAAGTACTGTAGAATTAGCTTAGTGCTTTCTGTCTTTCCTGCACCACTCTCACCACTGCAGACAGAAAATAATTTGTTACTCACTACAGCAGTGCGTATGATTACTACATAAAATGAGCCTACTGACAATGAGCTATTCCTTACAAATTATGATAAATTTGTATAATGACAATTCTCATTAAACTTAATTTCAATAATGATTGTTCATCTTATGATTCCTGTCTCATCCCATATAAATAGGAATTTTGTCATACTTCAGCACATTTAAAATTCCAACAATTCTCCCTAAAGCTTATTTTCTAACAACATATTAAAGTAACAATTACTTTAAAGGTCAAGAATTTTCACAGAAATATTTTACTTGCTAATAGGAAACAGTTTTCCTGCACTTTGACTGCCAGCTAGCCCTGTCACTGTATGAACTGTCATTCATCTGCCTCCAGATAGCATGTTCAGCAAGCAAGTGTCTAACTCCACACTATGAAGTTCACATGTTGATAGGGCATTGACAAACTAGCAATTTGGCATCCTTTACATTCAGAAACATGAGTAGTCATGTTGTGATAATAGCCAATAGTGATACACTATATTCCTCCCAATAGAATATCATTTTATCCTAGCAACTATGAAATTACTTGTGATAGGTACAAAAGATGCTGCACAGGAGAAAGTTTTGGAGAATAAATCTGATGAGGCAGTCTGATCTGTGGGTTGAAGTGAGCTTGATGAAGATGGAGTAGTAGGAGGTGATAACAACAATACAACAGAAGTCTAGAAAAATGTGATGAAGACCACAACACCCTTGAAATTCTGGTGCTCTCAATTTTCAACTAAAGTTCTCCTCTTCTTCATGGAAGTAATAAAACAGCTGACAGCATTAAACAGTATAACCAACATTCAAACACTTGATTGTACACAAAATGTGCATCTGTTCAGCTACAACATTAAACATGAGCCACAACAACAGGGATACAATGAAAGATTATTAACCCAAACTTGAATAGTTCTCTGCATCATTTTAGAGTAAAATGATGAAACACAGTCAGATGGTTCATATAATGAAACTTACACCTGCACATTTCTGAAACAATATGAATTGATTATACAAGGCTCACAGACTCTGGCAGATTAGATCTCTTCAATGAGGGAAAAATGAGAGATGTCTGTGCAAAATTTTACAGTTCATTTAAATGTTCACTTACAGTTAATGATATTGTGCTTCTTGAATGCAACTCTTTATTTTACAGAAACACAATCTTAAAAACCTACAGATGAATTGGCACATGTTTATCAACTGTGCAGCAGGATTGCGTGACAGCATACTTTGGAAGGGTCAACAATATGCAGAGCATATTGTGACAGCTAAAAATTGTATACTTACCAATGAAAGAAAAGCAGGGTTAGGACACAAAAACTATGCGGACAATTTTGTATCCCAGATTTATTTGATGAACTGGACACACCAGTACTGACTGATTTCATATTACAATTTTTTACTTTTATAGTTGTTGATCTTTGACACTGTTCACACCAGAGTAGCATGCCAACTACTGGATCACTAGGGCGACCCCAGACAGTTTGTTGTTGTTGTTGTTGTAAATCTTATGTCACACATCCACTTCCTTCCTCTTTCTCAGTACAGGAAGCAATATACACTCATATCTAGGCTTCATTGGCTGACAACCTGGTCTGTCATTTGAAGAATACTGACCCTCTCAGTTTATATGTGACTCAGTTCTCTTCTTCAAGGACAATTTCTGAGTTTTCATCAGTTACACATTATGGCCCTCATACAATATACATATGGTAACAGCTTGTCCTTCTCACAACTTACCTTATAACTATGCATTGGTCTTGAGCGTAGCGTTTCATGTGTGAGTAACTATTGTCACCAATTGCAAAAATGTGAGGTGGCAGCTCTCCAATTTTTCTGTCTTTATACAGTTTTATTTGTTCTGCTGTGTAGATTGGTAGAATTTGATATGGATTTACAGCTACAAGTATTGAACCAGTGTATGTCTGAAAGAGATAAGAGTATCACCAGCATAACAACTAAATTACAGCAGATATAATTTCTTCTCACTGTGTTTACACATTAAGTTGAATGTAAAATATATGTTCAGTTGTGACAAGAATTATGCTTTCAAGCAGTTTTAAATTATCAACAAAAAGTATGCAGTCATGTTGCTGACAGAAGTTTCAGTAAAAAATTATTTTCAGCTAAGCAGTTCAAAACGAATGGACTGGACTGTGCAATCACCATTCAACTGCCGTTGTATATATGCCATATGTCTACATACAACATAATTTATTATGCTTGTCAGGCTACATGTTTCATGGCAGGGCAAAGAACTCAATCCATATAGTGACTAGCCTATGGCTTGAATGCCAAGGAATAAAAGCAGTCCCATTACAGGCCTGGACAGGCCCAGAGGGTTCTTAGGAAGTTAAGGTTCCCAGATTTCGTGACAACGGCACAGGATGGTGGTAGGTTGTCAGCCTTACGCACCGGCCGCCTTTA
>Ga0123352_10021263_pt1 | contig 10340 bp, 5 predicted proteins | sample TergutLab28metaG_FD_89700 | JGI IMG/M metagenome (GOLD analysis project Ga0123352, IMG submission 89700) | Labiotermes labralis P1 segment gut microbial communities from Petit-Saut dam, French Guiana - Lab288 P1 | ecosystem: Host-associated > Arthropoda: Insects > Digestive system > Gut ... | reverse complement strand
CACACTCCATACAGACCTCAACATCCCCTATGTAAGTGAGGTCATCAAGGAAAGAATTGACAAACACCTCAACAAACTAGTATCCCATCCCAACCCACTAGTGACAACACTAACACAACCAATAAGAAATAGAAGGCTAAAAGGACGTTGGACCTCCGACCTTCACGACTGAGGTGTCATCGCTGGATGGGCACTCTACCATGTAAACAAAACAAGATAGCAAATTAGATTATAGATTGATTATACAATCTGATGGCTAATAAATAAATAAAATACTATTTGTTTAAACTTTTATTTCTTGGTAAGCAAACCAGACATGGGAAGATAGTTTCCTTCTATTTCTTTCTGTTCATACGTGGTCGAGCTAAATGTTTATCGCGCGAGCAATGTGTGGGGTCAAGAGTGCAAGAGTAATCTGCCTTGTGCTCCAATTGCAGTCTGCAGAAGTATCTCGAACGGTGACCAGCAGCTTTGAATGACGCTGGACGATCAGTGAGTGCGGTAATGAAGAGACCCACACTCACGAGAGTAGAACTCCGTCCATTTCACTTGCAACAGCATTATTCACTGTTTATGTACAAACTCCAATACACTTGACGTGGGGATTATTGCGAGTGTGTGCAGCCTGCCCAACTCCCCGTCTTAACCTGAGGTTCGAGCTCCGTCCCTCCTGGAACAACATCCACGATACGATCCCCACTTGGACCGCGCAGGATACAACAGGGGAGGAGGGAGGGAGACAGACCCTGAAAGCTTCATTAAATAATCCATAGCCAACAAGACAAAGGAGTGTGGCATTTAACGCCTTCAGCAAGCGAATTTGCAGGTAGACATTTCTATTATTTATGCCTGCATTAACATTAGTGCGCTATGCTTACGTTAATCAGATTTCTGTACCTTTCATCAACAGGACTTCGGTTAGAGACGCCGACATGCCATCTGTTCGAAATCAATGATCTATCAGCCTACCTTAGCAAATTCTATGATATTTCTCTCTTTTATTTAGGACTCTCTCAATGACCCCGACCCTAAAGCGTCCGAGTAACTTCATTCATGAAACATGAAATGGAATGGTTATGGAAGGAGACGACAGTAGGCAAATCAACGTGAAATTCAGGCATCTTCCTGGGAGACCTAAGAAAACCATGAACATTTCCGACAGTTTAGCCAATGCTCTTGACGTAGGTTTCTCAAGAAAAGTGTAAAGATCTGTAAACAAATTGTCTTCATGCCGCCTGTGTACGGCTGTGGGGCTTTACAAGCCGCAATTTCCGTCGCCGGATATTTACAAACTCCTTGATGAAAAATCGATGCTCAGAACTAAGGCTTTGAACAATATGACGGCTTTCCTAACCGCAAGCTTAAACGAAGTTCTCAAAATTTCTGCTACAATGCCAAGAAAATGAGTAAGACACAAATTTGTTCCCGTATACAGATAAATTAATACGACAAAACATTTTAGAAATAAAATAATTCTGATTTTAAAATTACCCCGATACTCTGTAACGTCTATTCAATAAGTAGTAGTAGTAGTAGTAGTAGTAGTAGTAGTAGTAGTAGTAGTAGTAAGTGTTAATGGTAGTAGTACTTTCCAGTGTTGATTATTTATTAAATTCTTTGTTTATTAAATGACGGTAAGAGCTATAAAAGCTAAATGTAGAATCAATAGCAAGAAAAATCTCATTCAACTTGGTACGGCTTCTTAAGAAATTAGAAATCAAACAATGCATGTCAATAGAAATAAAACTAAAGATTACTGTCTTCAAAGTTGTAACACTGCGTAAGCTAACAAATATTCGGGAAAACGTGACATGAAGCAGCATATTCACCCACGACGTTAGTAAAGGCGGGTTTACGCTGGACATCCCAGACGATCATCGCTGATGAATCATCCAAAATGGATTCAATAGATGAATCAAATTCCGTTTACATCTACATACTCTCAAAACGCAGTCGTTCACAACAATTTACAACTCTTCAGGTTACCAGTTCTGGCTTTTCAATTAAGCCATCACCAGACCTATTCATTACCAAGAGCCATACAAAAAAAAACTTTACCTGCAAGTAGGATCGAGATCTCATCCCCTTAAAACACACTTCATAAAAGCGTACGTTAAAATACACAAAAAAGGTAGGTAATTTTATAGGATGAGTAGTACGACTACAGTTATGAACAGGGATTGTAGGCAGTTTATATGGAAACACAAAGCAAACATGTTACCAGAATTATGATAACAAGCAAGCACATTTCTAAAGCTAACAAGTAATCCTTTTTTATTAAAATATTTTACTAACCAGACAGGCAATGTACATACAACGTAACATTTAGGCGCGTTCGTAGAACCATTGTTGCAGTGGAAAAGCAATGAGTATTACACAACCTGTGTGTGTGTGTGTGTGTGTGTTTGTGCGTGTTTGTAGCCTTTGACATCCAGCATGCAATGTGTATGCGCCATATTGTCATCCGTGGCCTGGCCCGCTCTACAATATTTTCCCACGTTTTCTCATAAAGACACGAATTTGAACAATAGTTACCGAACACAAAATGTGTTTTTTTCTCTACAACTTTTGTCTGAAACATCTTTCATTCTAAGAAGAAATGCGCGAGATATGATAAAAAATATATATTGGTCTTCGTGTAAAGTACTCTTTTTTCCCGATTGTAATGAAACTTGAATTTTCTGAACAGATTCTCTAAATATCCCAAATTATCAACTTTCATGAAAATCCGTCCAGTGGGAGCCGAGTTGTTCTATGCGGATGGGCAGACGGACAGACAGACATGACGAAGCTAACAGTCACTTTTCGCAATTTTGCGAACGCGTCTAAAAATTGACAAAATTTCTCAAAATAATTTAAATTTAATTTAATTCTCTATTTACAGTCCCCAATGGCAAAATAACTAATAAAAGAGGATGATACTATTTTAGAAAAATTCATGGAGTACTACACATTAAATTAGTATCATAAGGGTCATCGGATGAGCTCACCTTCGCATAAGCTGATGGTTCCAGTGTGTCAAAATATACGGCGGAAGTGTGCCTTACGCATCAATATAAACTCCCTACCATCTCAAATTAAAACTACAGTTTTAATAGTCATCCTATAATTTTACACAACTTTTACGTATTTTAACGTAAATTTCAAGACTTATGTTGTAAGGGAAAGAAATCTCAATCCCATACACACAGGTATACGTTTTTTGTACGGTTCGTGATAATGAATAGGTCTGCTGATGGCTTAATTGAAAAGCCGGAACCAGTAACCCGAGGAGCTGTAAACTGTGTTGTGCGCGGCAGTGGTTTGAATACATATTCCTGACGGAAGCACAAAGAGGATATCTCACGTAGATTGCGTTTACATTGTTCCATCAACATTACTTACGGTAGTTTATTTTCAAAACGGCAGCACCTGACCTCGCGCGGTTATGTTTTTTTTTGCGATTGTTTAATCAATTAATGCAGAAAAAAATATTGAAGAAAGAGCCTTTGTTGACACTGAGGTTCGTGGAATATAAACGCCAACCAGGAGTAAATGTGCTTGTTCGAACCGAAAATATTTCGGTGCTTGAATTTCATGTACGCTGCCACCTATTTCTGCGATTTTGTTTGCTCAGCGGCACACCTAGTACGAGATGTTTTGATTTTCAATTTTACGTCCTTTGCGGTGAGCTCCGGAAAATTCAGCTCCTGCACAGTTTCCTGTAGTGCATTTTCAAGATCCGGTTTGTTTCTACTGTGTTCAGATATTGTGTTCCACAGGCACCCACATTCTGCCATAAAATCTAGCATCAATTATGGCGGTCGTCCTTCCATCGCCAAAATAATAGTAAGGTACTTTGAAACAAGTACAGAAAAAGGAAACCAGACAGCGAACTGGAGAAACACGCGTTATTCACTGCGCAGAAAAATGTGGTGACACACTTGTTTTCATGGTTAATTTCCGATGATTCGTCCAGAATAGTTCACCAAGGATAATTCCTCGAAAATGAACCAAAGTTGGCCGCGGCCAAATTCTTTCATCCTTCGTCTTGGAAAATCAGTTTTGAAGAAAGAAATGTTTACACCGTTCATTTCTAGTGATTCGTCCAACGTGAAAAATGTAAACCCCCCCCCCCCCTTAACCAGCTTTCAGACTGCACGCTGCCACATAGCACTAGGCAGTAATCTTCACGTACATGGCGTAAGAACCTGTAGAGGCTTACGTTTAATAACATACGAGGGAATATAATGTGTAACTAAGAGAAGAGTGTACATTAGTAATGACACATTTCTCGGCTAACGTATCAAAAATTCGAAGCTAATAGGCTGAATAATGACGATCATTAATACAATAACAAGAATATCCGGTGCACAAAGACAGTAGGCTGCACTAAGATAATACACTAAACACACACACACACACACAATAAAATCAGTAAACACTACAACCGAGTGAGCGGAAATTTCTTCTTAAAATTTTCGAGGTCCTAGGTTCTAATGTCGGCCCGAGACCGGTTATGCATACTCAGGTGTCCCGTGCTTTTCCTCAGCCTTCTAGCGAACTGCTTATATTTTACCCCAGATTACTCCATTCATATGCTTTTTTAGATTCAGTGCAACATTCGTCCTCATACAATCCGAGTTACTCAAAACATTATTAAACAAAGCGTAAATGAAAAACATGTACAATTAAAAAGTGAAGAGCACACTATCTAAATACAGAAACTACAATAGCAATAAGATAAAACTGAAGAAACTTCATGTATTATTTAAGAAGTGTAGAAAACCACTTTGTTATAAGTTCATTTCCGGAGCATGTCTGAAACCAGCATTGCATGTGATTTTCCATTCCGTGAAGATAAGTTATTTATTACAACTAATGTTTCAAACAAGTAATAATAAAGCAGCTGCTTTCTACCAGTTAGGATGGTATTTGGAACAGAATTCGACATGGCATAAGGGTACCCTCAGGCTCTTGCACCCAGTAAGGGACGTAAGCAGGGGTAACCAAAAACAGTAAAATGTGTGGAGGTGTACAAGTTAAAGCTCACGGGCTACATTTATCAAGAAATTCTCGTCAAATAAGCATCTATATTTCACTTAAAGATTCCTTCCTTTAACATCTACGAATTCTTTCCATAACACACTACGATTCGGTGACACCGTGACCGGAACTAGTGACTGATACTTTCGTTTCTTCTTCAGTATATTCCGGTAAGATACTGGACAGTACACTGACATAAAGACAACAAGCAAACCTAGAAGCATTTTTAGATCACAGTCTTTATATTCATGATTATAACAGGCCAAGAGAAATTGGTAGAGACCGATAATATTTGAAAATTTCATGTTCCAGCCAGATAATAAAAACATACACTGTTTCACAATCCCCGGCCAGAAATTAGCAGCGGAAAATTCACGCTGCTTTGTAACACACAAAATCAGAAAGTGTTCAAACCTTAGTCCGAATCGTCAGAATGGGATCAAGTGGTGAGTGTTTGTAGACCGGGTATGTGGAATTCGAGTGAAGCCACCCTACAATAAGCTCGAAGCTCAAGTAAACACACGAGAAACACAGATAATAGTTTAAAATAGATTAACAATCAAATTTTTTACATTCCTGGTGTTAGACTAGTCCGTAACGTACATTTAACCAGTCAGAATAACTGACAGCACTTTAAAGATTTATGAACTACAGAACATGGGCCTTTCCCGTTGTAACCCCACCGCCACTGTTTTGGCTACAAAGAGACATGTTTTAACACACAGGGACTAACCTTACGTCTAACCTAAGACCCTCCCTATGGCAACACAGTGGTCGGGTTGTAATAGGAAACGTACCTCTTGAAGCTCTCTGGCCTGCTGTCACTTTGAATTAGATACAACCGTTCCGAAAACTGTATAAAGCTAAATGGATATACACGTGCCGCCCTTCCTCTAGCGCTTCATGTGCAGTTCCGTAGAATACGAAATTATGTGAGCATGTCAAATTATTTAAGTCACAACAGACCAACATTCAGGGTCGTACCATAACGCAGTCGGTTAGTTGCCGGCTTCTGACTACGGAGACTCACTATCGATCTCGGGACAGTCCATGTGGGATTTGTGGTTGACAATGTGGCATTGGTGCACGGCTGTCTCCGAGCACTTCGGAATTCTCCTACCAATTATCGTTCCACTAAAGCTCCCTGTTCATCCATCCACACCTGACGATAAATAAAACACTAGAAATCGAATTAGGGCTATATGCATTTTGAAATATCTGTTACTTACATGACGCGCGGTTTCTTCAAACTCTGACGTACTTCAAAATGAAGCATTCCTGAAACGCGCGTTATAGTACTATGGACGAGCGATTCGATATGTCGAGCACATCAAGGTAGCTCCAAAAACACACAAATATTAACGTTCCGATCGCGTTTTGAAACTGCAATCCCAAAGTGCGGGCTGTATAAAAGCAGATTAAACAAGGACATAATTTTGTACTTATAATTTGTAATAAATCACTTATTGCAACGACACTGCTTAATTTTCATTTTCACTTCATCGTATCCAAACAAGTGCTAGATACGTACAAAATCAAACTAGATAATTGAGACGCAACTAGACATGCATTTCCACATTTGTAGAAATTCTTGCTTATAATGAAAAGGTAACACTATCTCTACGCAAGTCAGCTAGGCAGATGGTGAGTCGAGTTATTGCTCCATTCACTCTTAAGTCCGGCAGTACACAAAGTAAGTGGCCAGCTCCGACATCTTTACACCCCCCTCCCCCGAAATATTTATTAGACGTTATAAGCTATTTAATCAAACAACCAAGGATCAATCTAATCCACAGCTTCCTCCGAAACATCGGTACTGATCTCCAAGTCTAAATTGCATCGCATCCTACGACGCTGATATCTTCAAAAATGCCAACAGCTTCGGGTTAATCATGAAAGTATGAGTAGAAAAATTTCTGGAATTTCGCTCTTTATTGGTCAGCGGAAATATATCACCACTTCTACCTTCCAAAACGGCGATTATAAATACAAAACTTTCCCCGCTTTTGAAGAAATAAAATGAACTCCTCTGGAAAATAAGCTGATCTAAAATGAATTAAATACATGAGAAACTTTATGTATTGAATCACTTGAAGAGAAACTTCGTTATTTATGTAGTGCACGTAATACTTTGGAAAGAGTGAAATGTACAGACATTAGCGTATTTCTGAACATAGAGCTGTAATATGGAAGTAAAGGAATACAAACAGAATTATGATGGGGGCATCTCCTGATAAATGTCAATTTGGAACATCGGAAAACGGATGAGGGAATAACATTAAGATTTTTTCTAGAATGATAAATTAGTTGATCTAATGTCATAAAACTGACTTATAATCTTTTCTAATGTTATTAGATGTGCGGAAACATTTCATTACTTAATTAGCCGACGAGCTAATTCGTTTATCTAAGCAGATGTATCTTTGCTATATAATGCCAACAACTCGCAGAATCGCTCCGTAATTTTATACTTGGTACAGTAAAATATGAGGATAAAGTAGTCCCTGAGCGCACCATAAAAACATTTGGAGGTGTGGTAGTAGAGCTCCACACATTTTTAAATTTGGCATTGGATGGATCCATAGAAAGGAAACTACTAAACGTGCATTCGGAAATCTGTAAATTAATTACAAACTACTTGTGATACAGGAATGTTTAAATTTCTTCACATAAAAAAGAGGCAGACTGATACAGCAAAACCACAGCAGCAGCTGTACTCTGAAAATATACACAGCTTTCGTTCCAGCTCACCTGTGTTCAGGAGAAATGCCAGAAGAACAAACTGCCACAGAGATGGTGACTGTAGCACCGACAATGTTGCCGATCCAATGTGCGACATTTTTCTTTTCTTGCACTGCGAAATGCAATATCCACACGAAACAAACGACAACATAAAAACAAAAACCACCGTCTACACCGCAGTATTATTCACATCACCTTCACGACTGTCCGGCAGCACTGGTCACTAACTTGATGATGTGTCACCAACGTTAACTTCAGTCAGTCAAACTGGGGGGAGCAACACACCCTCCTATTAACCATACCTGAATCATCAGGCCACACAGCACGCAAAACAGCTAGGGTCGGGGTAAATGACTACAATGCAGTAAAGACCCTTACCACTCATTAGGGTGCTGACTCATTTGCAGAAGGAAAGACACAGGCGGTTTGTAGGATGTAAAACACGGGGTACCTGTCTGAGAATAATGGCCGGCGACTGTTCGTTCACTGATCACATAGGATAAAGCTTCATTCAATGTTAGTTCGTGTACCGCATTGCGTGACCTGATTGGTTTTCTTGGTACCGCTGGCTAAATGAAATGTTTGTATTATCAAATTCTGTTACAAGGAATCATCGGCTAATTCTAAATACCTCATATTCCTACTCGGTCCTTATATTCATTTGTTCCCAATGCACAAACTTCATAAAATTTGCTGTATGTCGCTGCACTACAATTTCAACAGTTCTTCCACAAATGAAATGGCGATATTTAATTTAACGTGGAATTTAATATAGAAACCTCAAATACTATTCATATAAATTCGACACATTCAATTTACATTTCTGAGATACCAACATTGCCTGTGTTATGCCAAGTTAAAATATTCTACGCACAAATATATATTCGCACTTTGTAGTTTACTTTCATTCAGTCACACTTAACATAAACCGGCGAATTCCAACGGTAATTTTCACATACACTTCTAGCGTAAACTGCAGTTAGTATTATCCTACTAAAACGTAAATTGTTAATCCCAGTTGTAAATTCAGTTAATTTACTTCACTTGCGGCGACACTGTTGGTTTATTTTATGAAGGTTTTAAATAAACATTGAACTTGTTTACTTACTAATAAAGGTAGATATAACCATCCACACACTATAACATTACACCGATCTACAGCTCTAATTGCAGGTTTCTTCAGCTTCTACCCCGTTTATAAGGAGTTAACATAGCAGTAACGGTCGCTTGGTATCGTCCGACGCTGATAAGTCACGTCACCAGACCACACACTTCCCTGCGGCTACTCGTTCCAAACAATTCGCTACACCTGCCTCACTGTACACAGCTACCATCAGAGTCTCACTGCTTATCCATCTGACATCCACCGTATACGCCTGACAGATACCTCCCCATCCATTCGACTATGACGTCATTCTCCTTGAGGGAACTCAAGTGTGTCACAGTTGTACTACTGCTACACGTCTTGTTATTTGAATTGGGCTCCAGACTATATTCCGAGCTTTGTACAATGGGACTTTTTTTGTACAGTGTGATATAATTACGACAGTGTCTAGCGTATAGGAGAAGCCTCTTCCCACTTTGTTCTTCCGCTCAATCCAACCGCCAGCAGCGCCCAACAACGCACCAACCGTTACACTGCTGTTACAGAAGCGCGGCTGATTACCCGGCAGAGACAGCTGTACGGTCCAGCGATAACAACTCGCTCGCCAATTTGAGCCGACTGCAGTACTTTCAAGTTGGAACGCTTCGCACCGTCGCGGCGCTACGATCGTTGGGGCACGACGCATGCCGACCAACGACGTCCACGCCAAAAGCAAACCCTAAAATTCTTCTCCCTCCTCGTATCCATTCCACCTCTCCTTTTCCAACATTTCATCCCCACTTATACCTTAGATACAAAAGCATACGTGTGGATCTGGTGGCGACTGAATAAAGCTTTTGCTGATAATTTTCGCTTCAGCAACTAAGCATATCAGTAGACCAAGCAGGTGATTTGGGAATATGCCAAACATGAAATGCTGACACAAAAGTACTAAGAACACATAAAGAAAATAAATCCTGGAATGGAAAAAGTTACTCGTGAAGATGCCCAGTTACTTGGAACGTGCATTTTCTTGAAAGAGAAGAAATCAAAAGACAAAAGAAGACACGAGAAGAGGGAAGAGGACGTTTACACCGCATTTACATCCTCTAGTCACAAGAATCTCGTTTTACTCGGAGTTCGTGTAAGTGGTCAAATGTAAAGTCCAGCATTTTACTCAAAATCATCGGCATGACAAACAGAAGTATTAACATTACGCCCGTTGTCCTCATGCAGATTTATCTTATTTTTTCTTACAGTAGCTCATTGTCCTAGATAATTGCAAATAGTTCACAACAGCCCCATTCTAAAACTAAAAAACTAAACTCCGTGGCCTTAGTCCGCACGCGAACTATAGCGACAGAGCGGCCGCCGCCTGTCGGCGAAGTCAGTGCCAACTTTTGCGGATAGAGGGGTGTCACGTGGTCAGCGCAACGGGTCCCCACAGCCGTTAATCTCTGTTTTCTAGACCTGGAGCCGCTATTTTTTT
>Ga0123352_10021261_pt1 | contig 10341 bp, 4 predicted proteins | sample TergutLab28metaG_FD_89700 | JGI IMG/M metagenome (GOLD analysis project Ga0123352, IMG submission 89700) | Labiotermes labralis P1 segment gut microbial communities from Petit-Saut dam, French Guiana - Lab288 P1 | ecosystem: Host-associated > Arthropoda: Insects > Digestive system > Gut ... | reverse complement strand
TATATATATATATATATATGTATATACACAGTATATATACACACACACATATAAACATATATAAATAAATACACACATACATACACATAAATAACTGCTGCATAATTTTGGGACTGAATTTGATATCAAGAGTAGTTTATGTCTATCAACTAAAGATTGTTGGATTACCAGATAGACAATAAATGGTCCCAGAGCTCCGAATGCATTTGCCATGAGAAACCCAACAGAAGTGCCTGTTTGCCGAAGACAGGTGGGGTACAACTCCATACATTGCAGGTAGGAACTGTAGGATGCCACAGTCAGGGTGAACTTCACCACTAGAACCGCGATAATCAGCAGCCACAGAAGTTTTTGGTCTGGAAAAAAGAACAATTCGGCTGAGAACTGTGCTGTTCTGGGTAATTACGCAGACAGTTGTGGTAATTTCTTACCATCTTTTCAGGACAACCTATCGGTCCCTTCTTCAGGGGTCAAGAATCCATAACAAAGCCTGCTTATCTCGCTATCACATCTGATAGAATTTCTTCTATCATGCAACGTCTCTCTCCACAGCTGCACTGACTACCACACTCCCCTCCCTCCCAACCAACTGCATCAACCCTATTGGCTGGCACCACGCTACTGAGACTTTTCATCGCCCACCCTCTTCACTATATAAACTCCGTATTGCAACAGCAGGCTTTCTTTTGGACTCAAGATCCCTGAAGAAGGGACTGATAGGTTGTCCCGAAAGTTAGGTAAGAAATCACCACTGCTTTCTGCTTCATAACCCAGAACAGCGCAATTCACATCTACTTCGCGGCGGTAGCCTGAAATGACGCAGGAAATGGTCTGTTACTGTGTACAGTGGTGAATGGGGTATTTTGGGACGTCAGTGTAACTTCTCCCTGCAGTCCATACGGTAGAAGTTGGGAATGTATAATGTGAAGGAAATGTGACAAACTGAAGTAAACCTGAAAAACTGAACTTCTAATTTAAAATCTATACCCACTGCAAACCTTAATAATGACAGCCTGAATACCTGGAAGGCAGTTTCCTTTTCTTCTTACAGAAGGAATAAACTAAAATGGACGGATCATGAACTGAAGTATACAAGACAATGAATGAATTAGAAAACTTTCTGCGTATTGTGAAGTATAAGAATACCTTGAAAAACTATCCTGAGACAGTGAAGGTACTCTGACTCAGGGACACTTACTACTCTTCCATCTGAGAAACGTGGCCTGCTCTTCTCACTGGCTCAACTGTGCACTTCCTTTACGCAGTAGGCTGGCTAAAGAAGCGTTAATTACAGAAGCATTCCTTCCCCTAATTATGCCTGGATGTCAAAAACTTTATCTTTCCGTGATTTTCCTCAGTTTCTCCTAAAGAATTATAGGACAGTACATTAAAATATTGATAGTTCGTGTCACATTCCTCTCCACCGTGTGTTGGCCACAATATGGCCTGTTGTAACAGAGACAGGTTAGATTGATGCCTAACGCAAACCCTCTCGTAAGGAGGAGGGAGATGTGCATGACAGAGAGAGACTAGTCTGACGTCTAACTTAAGCCTCTCTCGTATGGCAACACAGTGATGGGGTTACAAGAAGAAAGGTCCCAAACATTCTACGAATTATCATTGTGTATCATACAAAGTACCAACGTTTCAGTGTAATCTGCCGATTCCAATTTCAAGTTAGAAGAGTATGAATTACAGCATGTGTTACATGCACCTATCGATCAAATTAAACGACGTCGTTTACCAGAAGTTCTTTATCCTCGAGTTTTCTTTATACTTTTCAGTGAGAAAATTACACAGATTTACATTCATAAAAAATGACGTTCAGATCCTATTATTTACGTTACCTTTAACCTTAAGGTTTATGGAAGAAGACAAACTGATGTTCTGTCACTCACGCATGACTGTGAAAAAGCACGCCAGCTGAAACACTGCTCCTAGCATGAAAGATCCAGCTTGGCTCCAGCGTCGTCCCAATCTGTCACACACAGCCCTTCCTATCAGGAAACCTGGCAATTCGATCAGCGATTGCAACAGAAAGTTCAGAAATGGGTTTCCGGACATACCAGCGACGCTGAGAACAATTGTGTAATATTGGATCTGGGTAAGTGTTCTGAAAAATAGAAGGACAATTCATTGTTAGTTGGAAATGGTGCACTGCTTTGAAATATGGAACTGTCCACACTTAGATACCAATGTTAAGCAACGGCATCATCACAGAACAGCCTGGAGTTTCCACCATCAGTAATGTAGTGTCACGATGAATGTACGAAATTATGTCACTCTCTTAGAGAGGACTAAGAAGATGTAAAGGCTGCAAGTGAGCTGCATAACGAAAGTCAATGGCTGTTAGAATAAGCAGGTGTGGACACGCAGGTATGGACCACAGGCAGGAGATGGCCATCAGCAATTTACACCTCCGTATTGTTACTCTCAAGCACCCAGTATATCTCCCCTAAACAGTTATGTGTCTTATAAATGAATTATTTGTAGTTAATAGAAATAAGGCAAACTTAACTCTATGAATCAATCACCGTGTGCCTAATGCACACTGAGCATGGATAAGATTATATTTTCACTCTATGAATCAATTACCGTGTGCGTACTGTAAACTGAGCATGGATAAGACTATATTTTCATCTATGAATCAATTACCGTGTGCGTACTGTAAACTGAGCATGGATAAGATTATATTTTCACATAAATATTTCCTACACTTTTCGTTCCAACTCGGCTATCTTCATTGATCAAATGTGTATGACATATATATAGACTTATTCTTTTTCTGATATTATGTCCATGTGTGTATAAAATGTCAGTATTCGTAAGTATTAAAATAGAAAAACGAAATTCTGTAATTTAAGTAACAATACAGAGCACAAAATTTTCAGAAAACAGTACAATTTACAATAACATTAGAAATTACGTGCTACAAAGCCAGCAAACTTGTATTGTCTTCATGCATCATTCATATGGCATGATAGCATGGGAAGAGTGACGATATTTCAATATCACACAAGCCTATTCCCTAAAGATGGCCGAACATGGCTGAAACCCCGTAGGAAATGTTATTGTGAATATATATTTTTTCTGGGATCAGTCATTGTAGGATGGTATTGATTTTATATTAGAGGTGATGGAAGTAAGATTACAGTTAGCTCACATAGAGCTGGGTTATATTTTTAAATTATTGCGTGATTGTAGATACACTACCGTTAGATCGAGCGGGTGTCTACTTACACATGTCCCCTCCCTATTCCTCAGCAAAAGAGATGTGCCCTAAAAAGACTCAAATACTACAAAATTAGACCATGCTCGTTACTGATTTTAAAATCCTCCGATTAAGAAACACAAGACATTTCAAGCAGTTCAGTGTAAGTTGCTAATTTGCCTGTTGACCATCTAAAAGTACAACAATTAATCAGATATTAGATCTCATATGTTTACTTTTCTTCATACTTTGGCTATTTCCACTGGGAAGGCGGCAGAGTTGTAAGCAGGTGTCGTTTGCACTTAGAGGTGCATGGGGTGTCTGCGGCTGCCACCTAAATCACAAATCCAAATCGTTTTTATGATTTAGATTGGCAGTTAAATGGCTTTTAGGCATCATCTGTAGTACATTAAAGAGTCAAACACCCCTCCTCTAGTGAAGCAAAGTAAAAACACAGAGTTTTACTGTGCCTAATTAGTATGTTAAAAAAAGTCAATTTTTATGCTGCACTTGGTGAAGATTTGTAGCCACCTTCACGCTCTGGCTGTCTAACCAAGAAACAACCTGACTCCCACTGAACAAAAGTTGGACAGCCCACACCTCGACGTCATTGTCATGGTGAAGACAGAAGTCTGACTGTACCAAAACATTAATAAGACCGTCTGACCTATTGTCACATATGCGACTGAAATATGCTTCAAAAGTCCTGATTTGGACAAGACAGACAGAAAAATAAATTAATTCTCAAATTTGAAAATATTAAGAATATCTCGCGCACTTTAATACCATTCTTTGTTTACTTAGAGATTTAACAATAAGGTGTAAAATTGTCCTGTCCACGACATTAAGACGTACAGAGGTCGTGGAGGTATAGATACACTTATTCTTAACCTTGGCACTAGACTGAGCCGAGTGGTTAATCTCACACACCGGCCGCTTTTTACCCCAACAAAAGATCCGGGCTACTCATTGTATATGATGTTGGGAGGGCCTCCATAGTTGTTCTGGACGATCTAGAGAAGAGAAAAATCTCTTGCTGAGGCCAGGAATCGAAACACGATTTCCAGCCCGGAGCCTAATCAGTATCCACATACTCATTTTCAAATACAAGTAATTTGTATTTCCACTAATTGGAAGTATATTTGACTTATTCTGTCGTAGATGTTCATCTTGCAGTTGCAAACTGTTCAGTTCCATTCCAAATTTTCTTTACTGTATCGGTAAATCGCCATTTTCCTTATCCTGAACCACATAATTCTAGCTCATACCCTCGTATCACATTTTTCTGTGGTTCTTTTTAGTATTATTTTTCTACCCACTCATAATTCTCGGAAGTCGAAATTTATTATAGTTGCGTGTTCCGTTTGGTACGGTCTAATCATTCCTCCGGCCAACAGACATGCTGTTAGCCTAACTTCCCTGTACCAGCTTCAAAGCCTACATTTTTCTTCGCTTACTCACAACGAGATGGAAAGAAGGACCGTGATCTTTATCAGCTGCCAGTTTGCGAACAAACTCGCCACACCATATACTTTCTCCTTCCTCCCAGCCAGTTTCTTCAGCTGCATGAGAGCATTGTCAGGCAGTGTAGTTCTATTCCTCTTAGCAATGTATTTCAAAATTTCAAGACATTTCTTCGATTTGCCCTTTGCTGCAAGCCATCTTGGAGATTCCGGAAACGTCCTGCAGCAAAAGAAGAACACACAGAATCGGTGAGCAATCAGAAGTGTTTATGCACACTGGAAATTCCTAGTTGTAACTAAGAGTACATGCATATCACCAAAGTCATATTCAGCTGTGATGAAAATGAATGATATGTTGTCTTTGAATGATAAATGGGCTCAAAAAGAATTCAGATACTCTTACGTATCTAGTCTTCCAACAACGTTAACTTTCGTACTTGTCCCGATGGTTTCATGCTAAATGAATTCACGTAATCTGCCTCCTTGTTATTCACATCGTCTACGAGACGCTTAACGTCGCAAAATTACCTGCATGAGTTCTAATTGCGCAAAGTAACCAATAACGTTTATGTCAAACTTTTTGAACCCTAGCAGTTACTTTCTGTACCCTCGGGTTTAACAATAAAAAACTTTACTTGTAAGTAAAGCCAACTTGGTGGACAATTTATTCTTAGTATATTTATATTTTTCAATCTCTACATGTTTCGGGCGACTATGTGCCCATCATCACGAGAAACAACTATGTTTGTGCCCGAAACATGTAGAGATTGATAAATACATTAAGAATAAATATACTAAGAATAAGTTGTGCACCAAGTTGGTATTATTTACAAAATTATACATGGATGCACGGTCAACAAAACATTAAAAAAAATTCTACATTGTGCCCACAGCGTACATTTATGCCAACTGTAAGTATCTCAGAAACAACAGCGACTTTTGGTCTAAACAGCATTAACTGATCGTTTTTCATGACCGAGACAGTGCGTGTTTCCTGCGCGGTAAGAACAAGGTCCTTGAATAAAACAGATTACATTTCGTCCTTAAAGAGTTAAGGAATATCTTGTTCACATCAAAACTCGACGTAGACAATAAACCACGACGTCAAAAGAACGCTGCTAAGATGCAAGGCCAGACCGCCTTTCAGACAATTTTTTGTCTTTCGCAGTACAAAATACGCAGTCTAAAGTTACCTTATATTGTTGTAAATCACGTGCATTTTATTACATAATCAACAATATTCAACCAACAAATACATTTTTGGGACAACAACCCATAATTTTCTACATTCCAGCCGGTACATCCTTCAGCCCACTCCGGGCCATTGTCAAGTAGTACAAATAATTCAATAATTCAAACGAATTATCGACTTACTGGTAGTTCTTAATAATGACCCAGAGATGGCCGAAACACGGAGGTGGTAAAATATGGGCATATATGTTATTCCCCCTGCCGCCCCCCCCCCCCAAAAAAATCGTATTTGTTGAATAATTATTATTTATTTTAGTTTAAAGTTAATTTAAATTGTAAAAACCAGGATTTTGCAAAATGCCTCCTGTGTCCTACATCTCATGAAATTCGATCCGGGCTTTGAATGCCAAACAAAGTCGTTAGAACCCCTGTAGCCCAACGAAATAATGGATCATGCAGGAGCCAGCACAGTTATATACAGTCAACCCTCGACACAGCGCTGCCCTCGCTCATCGCCCACGAAATTCTGTAAATAAAAGTTCCCAAAAATAATGCATTTTGATTTAGCGCACCCTCTACATACTGCCACAAACTGCGGTGAAGCGACAGTGGCGCAGTTTTGGGCTTTTACTGTATATCGCAAGTACTATACAATTCAGCGACAGCCCTGCACCCTTACGGAGTTACGCTGCTCCAAATTATCAGCTTCAGTTGTCTCCAGTATTTACCAATTACAAAGTTCGTCTTGATTAAAACTTTTTAATTCAATGTAGTAAGAATTATTAATTAGTGTAATATTATTCACGTGCGATTCCAGTGTTCTGGGAAGAGACGCTGCTTCGCTGAGTAAATGGTCCTGACGTTTAGAACAAAATGTTACCTTCACATTTCAAAGGCTCAAGTCACACGCATAATCCTATTCTTCATGAAACTTGAAAACTTGAAGTGTCAAGGTGACAAAATCCTGCACGACAATGGGTACACCCGACTGCAGTGTCATAGCACATGGATGAAACCATTTTTTGTCTTTCGGCTGCATGACGACTCCGGGTATTTCGGCAGAGTGTAACTGTTCCAACGGTTATTGACAGCCAGGGTGCACATCAGCTTGCAGTGTACGTAACCGAGGTGCAGAAGCCCTGTTCCGCAATTGTATGGACCTTATTGACTACCGACTCCATTCTCCTGTTTCCAGTCCATCGTGTGTTTGCAGGACATCACATACTAGTGTCGTCCTATACCACTTAACCAGCCACGCAGCATCGTTTCGCTGAAGACCAGAACCCCTACTGCACTGTTGTTAAAACCTCGTATTTCTAAACATTCGTGTCATTGGTCGTAAATTGCGAGATTTCAGGCTTCCGCGACTAAGTAGATGAGAACTGCGCTATTCTGAGCTATTACGCAGCGAGTACGATGTTTCGGGAAAACCTATCGGTTCTATTTTCAAGAAAAAAAGATAATTGGACCGATAGGTTGTCCTGAAATGTCGGCAAGGAATTACCACTACCTGCTGCATCACAGGGCAGAAGAGCGCAGTTCTGGCCATAAGCAGTTCAGTGTGACCGTTTGCCCAGTGGATAAGTTACATTAGAATTATGTGGCTACTGACCTCAAGGAAAGGAACACCACAACACAAGGAACGGATGTCAATATCATGAACAGCTTCCACTCGCCACCAGTGGCCCAAGCAACCATAGGCATCACGCACATCCCAGACGTCCAGCCCACAAATTGCAACATTGCTATTAGGGCCCTCTGTGAAGAAGAAGATATTTCCATACCTGCAATACAATATTGCTTCGTTCATTTTAATATGTATATTTCGAGAAAAATCCATAGGATAAAACCTGCATATGTGTGTTTAGAAGGCGACAGAGTCTTTAGTTATTTCTTTCTATCTGAAACATGATATGCTATTTTTGCATGCTGTCCTGGGGCCCATCAAACAGTACATATTATAAAATAAGTCCGAGGAAAATAAACTGACAAGTAATCCATAGAATCATGCCAGATGGGTGACATAAAATGTAAGAAGTGCAAAGTAACAGACTTTGTAAACTATAAACAGTCGCCAAAATAAACGTAAAATCATGACCCTAATTTACGTTAGATATAAAAGTACAAGTATTATTAATCAAATAAGTTTTTATATAAATATTCTATGATTTATAACTACCAAGCACTGAACACTCTTTCGTACAATAATGACTTCATGAACTAAAAGCTATTAATCATATTTTAAGTTAATAGAAATTTGTATACATTAAAATGACTTATAAAGTCACTAATTGGCATCGAAATGTTATTCATTACTGACATGTGAACTGCATGAATTTTTAATTCTGTTCTGTTTCGTACTTTAATTTTGTCGTACTTTTGAAAGGTTTGTGTTGTTTTGGTGCACACTTTCTGACTTCTCATTAGCCCTTAGGATACAGAACCAGCATTTAAATTGATCGATTTATTAACTAATTGCCGGTCCCAGTGGCCGCGCAGTCTAAGGCGCAGGTCTGCTGGTATTGCTGGTTCGAAGTTTGTCTGTTGTGATGTTGTGTGTTGTCAGGTAGAAGTCTCTACGACCAGCTGATCACTCGCCCAGAGGAGTCTTACCGACTGTGGTAGGTCGTTGTGAGGGATCTAGAAACCTCGAATGAGGAGGGCCTGGCCCACTTTGGGTCGCAGCGCCACAGGAAAAATGAATTAATGAAGAATCGAATTGAACTATAATTTTTACCAGGTTTTCCAATGTTACTCAATTTGTAATCTGCCTATTTTCAAATTGTTTATTTTTGCACGTAAACGTACCGCAAAACTACAAATTGTGCAACAAATCTCTTTTAATTTCCAAATTTCAGGAAATCTATACGACAAATAAACAGGTGTATAATGCCAGATTTGAGGTTTTCATTGCAGTGGCAGTAAAGATTCATGTCTTCTGGGATATGACTCCGTGTCCATTAGTACATAGTTGTCGACGTTTCGGAGAATGTCTATGCTTCCAGATTCACTATATAAGTTGCTGATATAGTATTTGTACCCAAAATGGAGTTAGAAATGAAGGCAGCAAGCTCCTTCAAGACTACCTTTTAATGCAATCACCCCATAACCACCATTTGATATTGGGCCACATTCCGGAAGTCTTGAGTCTTAAAATATCAATGATAAGAAATTCTAAAATTAACAAATATATTCGTACCCTAATAAGTCTTGAGACTGATACCGGTATTATACATTAAGTACTTTTCTGCTACAATGCGTATGTTTCACGCATGAAACATACGCTGCTAATCACATACTTACACGGTCCTTTTGCTGGTGGCTTTATCTGTCTGGGGTATCTATTGCTACTAGTTCTTATTGCGATCCTCTGATAAAACTAGCTTTCTGTAAGTAGGTTACAGAGAAATGAATGCAAAGCTGTCCTCATTGACACTTTTAGACCGCAAATTCAAAGAGAATGTGAACATTTTGGTAACATAAAAATTAACAATTCTGCATTCTATGTATTCTTTCTATTACTTAGCTTTTACATGTTTCTGCGTTGTCGCCATCTGCAGGAATCTCACACCAAGATTTCATTAAAATATATAGCAATACATAGTTTACAATAAACATGTGTTTGTTTTCATGTCAATAGTGCAGTTTTGGTTACAATAATTATATATGTAAAAACACAATATATTGTTTTGACACAGTGATAAAATAATTGTGTGTTTTTGTTGATTAAGAGACGTATAAAGTGATAAATGCTCAACATCAAATATATGTTTATTGTCAATTATGTATTACTGTATGTTTTAATGAAGTCTTGGTGTGAGCTCCGTGAGGATGGCGACAATGCCGAAACATGTAGGAGCTAAGTTATAGAAAAAATACATAAATTTTAGATTTGCGTAATTGTTGGAGTTACCAAGTTTTATTACATCATAATGCACGAAGTGAACAATATGAAAGTCAAACAGAATGCTTCTGCTATTCCACCTATAATGAGCGGAGACTGGAAGACGACAGCTACGGGTAGACTGGCCACGAAATTTGCCACAAGAAACACGCTGTAGATGCTGGCGGTGAAGACTGAGGCGCATCTCCCAACGACAAGAGTGACCACTCCAAGGAACAGTACCGGACGGCGACCGATCCTGAAGCACAAACACGTCATTTTTTCTGTCATACTATTATCTCTCCCCGATGTTTAAAATCACTCTTTATTCTAGATATCACAAAATTTCCATATAGGTAAACAGACAAACTGTCTGATGTGACCTAACAGTGAAAGTATTAGCAATAAATGTGTTTAATTTTCAGGTCATTATCATTGTTGTGCTGTTGATCAAACACACACACACACACAACATATATATATATATATACAGGGTGTTTCACGACTTTAGGGCATAACTGCAGGAGGTGATTTCCTAGGTCTTTGTGATCAAAAAAGTTCATATAAACATGTGTCCGATTTTGGACGGTTAC
>Ga0123352_10021256_pt1 | contig 10342 bp, 12 predicted proteins | sample TergutLab28metaG_FD_89700 | JGI IMG/M metagenome (GOLD analysis project Ga0123352, IMG submission 89700) | Labiotermes labralis P1 segment gut microbial communities from Petit-Saut dam, French Guiana - Lab288 P1 | ecosystem: Host-associated > Arthropoda: Insects > Digestive system > Gut ... | reverse complement strand
AGTAGTAGGGAGTGGGGGAGAAGAAGGAGAAAGGGGGGGGGGAGGTGGGGGGGGGGGTGGGGGGGTGGGGGGGGGGGGGGGGGGGGGGGGGGGAGATATAGTTGGGTCAGTGATGTGTTCGGAAATGGAAAGGTAGTAGGGGTGTTTTAATCCTCAGCAGTTTCCATAATGGAGCTGAAGAAGTGAAGGTGACGAGGAGCGAAAGGAGGTAAATATTCCAAACGTTGTTGGTGATTCTTATAAAAACATGGGAGTAGACAAATGTGATCAGATGTTCATGGCATGCCCGTTTTGGTGTAAGAAGGCGTTTCTCCGTCTTATAAATACATGCATGTTCAGTGCACATTTCGCATTACAAACGGGGAGGAAAACTAGATACTTTGCAATTCAGAGAGTATCTCGCAGGGAGGATCATTGTTGGTGCTGATAGATGGTGCAAGCGAGTGTATTTCTATTTAATCTGTTGCCCTTTGTTCACGTTGAAGCTTCATGGATTCTTCTGAGAACTTGTTGTCACTCTTGTCAAAAGTATGTTTGTATTCTATCTGCTTATAAAACAAGCACAATCCTGGACTCAAGGTGGCCGCCAGCGCAAGTCATCAGAGACAGTCGTATATCCGTGACTGTTGGAATGTGGGTGTGACGTAACGGAAATGACGCTATAACAGACGACATAAGCGCGCCTGTACCTGAAGAAGATGCCGACAAAATACACGTATAAGAATGAAAACCTGAAGAAGCGAAAAGGAAGTGAATAATGAATTGTAATTACACAAATAGCCTAAAACCTAACCTAACCTTTGTTCGTCGTGATAAATGGAGGTAAGAAATGAATTGTAATTATAGGAATCTCGGCACCTGGACTCAAGAACACTTGACCCTAGCAAACTTCTTTCGACATGGCCACCTAAATCCTTCAGGAATACTAGGTTCTGAGGACCACGTCATATTTCGACCACAGGTGTGGCACTGCACCTTACACCGAAGCAAGCCCACGTCCATTAGGAACTGCATTGCGATAGCCTTATCACAAAACAGATACGTGAAGAAATTCCTGTTCGGACCACCGTCTTCCCGCAGCGTTGGACATCCGTATGAAGACCTCGGCACGAACGACATCTCCTGCAGGCTTTACTCGTAATTCTGAACAACCTCACAGATCCTTTGCACCATTGTGTGTTGCAAAACAGAAGCACGCAACCTTGAACCCTTCGACCACCACAAGACGAATGGCGGTAAGACCGTTACAGGAAGCGGGTTGCACTGGTACTTAAAAAACCGAAGAAAAAGGTGAACGAAAAGAAATGAAAACCTGAAGGAATGGTAAGGAAGTTAATTATTATACAACTAACTTAAAACTCAACTAACCTTCGTAATTATACAAATAATCTTAAAACCCATCTAACCTTTGCGAGTACTAAAATAACCCGAAGAAACTGGTGAACGGAAAGAAATGAAAACCTGAAGGAACGGTAAGGAAGTTGTCCGTCTCGATACCGCGGCGACACACGTATTGGGTTGCGGCAGCTCGAGTCCAGGATTGTGCAGCGTAGCCCTGAAAAGGAAGTGTGGTATCTCTGATCGTTCAGTTGTTTCACTTGTTGTGATTAGGCTGACAGGAACTAGAGATTTGAGGTTCTTATGGCCGTGACTGAAGGCTGCTGCCTACGAAAGAACGGGTGTCATATCTCATAAGGCAGAAATCTACACGAAACACAATACTAATGAGGCAATGTAGTGATCTATTTGTGTGCATAATTTCCAGTTTGCAACCTGTCAAACATAACTCAATAGGCTGACATCACCATTATGATTGTAATATATTCATGAATTTTAATGACGCCATCCCGTTGTGCATGTGTAATAAATTTTATTGCAAAGTACCGTCATACACAACAATTGAATTCAGTTGTAGTTTTACAGCTGGTTAATCAGGCTACATGTTTCGGCCGTTTTATCCGGCCAACATCAGGCCCACAGAATAATATTGTCAATTAAGGTACATTTGTTAACTCTACCAATGTGATCGCATTGTTTACACTGGACCTTTAAGTGCATTTAAAAGCGTATGTTAGCGGTTAAAATACCATTGAATATAAAAACAGATTTAAAACTATATATATATTTTTTATCTTTCCTTGTAAGGGTGGACGTAAGTAGCCATGGTATTACTTAGTTGCGTAAAATTTATAGAGCGTGCTTAGGGTGATCACTCACACTAGATTAATGGATCTTGGTTACTTTCTTAACATTTTATGATTCAAGATTACTGCACTCCTATTTAATATGCTGTGTTATGTTCATGCTTGTGGGCTTTGTACCCTCGTATTGCTGCACCTATTCTTGGATTTTGTATGAAGTTGGGCGTTTTTTGTATAGTTTTTTTTTTATTATTTCAGTTCGCTATAGTTAGAAACTGTGTTGTTGGTTTTCACTTTTAACTAGTATGTGCACTATTTTCACGTCGTGGTTGGACTCTTGTTTCGTAATATGGTGGCTAGAAAGACTCACAGTTATTATGCGGTGGAGCTTGATGGTTGTGTGCCGGTGTTGGGTAGCGCGCAGACTGTAGTGGGATTCGTTGTGGGCCCTTGTACTGTAAATTACTGTCCGTTGTTGACACGGGATGATTTTGTCCTTTGGTACACCAGTCGATAAGGTTATGACATTAATGTCTGGAAATATGTAAACAACCGTGGCAGATTATCATGTGGTTTTCTAGTAAATGCATGACGAATTTTGACTTATTATTATTATAATACTTAAATTCTCGGCAGTGTTCTTGGAATCATATGCGAAAGAATCGGCCAGTTTGTCCAACATATTTCATGTTACAGGCAGGGCATGTGAGCCTGTAGACTCCACTTTTTTCCATCTGTTTGTGTGCTTTTGTATGGGTCGGTTTTCGGTTGAGAATTCTACTGATGGTATTATTAGTTGTATATGAAATTTTGACTGGGGAATTCTTGAATGGCTTAGTGACAAACTTAGTCTCTTTTCCCGTATATGTGAATTTTTTCCACGTGCGTGTCATTCTTATCCTGTTTTTCTGTATGTAAGGAAAGATTAAAAAATATATAGTTTTGTATCTGTTTTTATATTCAATGGTATTTTAACCGCTAACATAATCTTTTAAATGCACTTAAAGGTCCAGTGTAAACAATGCGATCCCATTGGTAGAGTTAACGAATATACCTTAATTGACAATATTACGCTGTAAGCCTGATGATGGCCGGATAAAACAGCCGAAACGTGTAGCCTGATTAACCAGTTGTAAAACTATAACTGATATTCAAATGTTGTGTATGACGGTACTTTGCAATAAAAAAATGTAATATATTCAGTCTGTAACCAAGAACCCCAGAATTACACTTTTTTTCCCCCATCATTGAATTCCCAATTTGAGAAGTGGTGTAAATTCTCAGGTCGCGTTAAAGCGAAATCGTGTAAAAAGAGACCCTCCTATAATTTCCATCAAACGCAACAAGTGTATATTATATACTACATTCAGACAACATGTTCCTACCATTATGCTCATCTTCACACCAGTAATATAAAATTCATAAAAATTTTTGTATACAATTTTATTAATATAAGTTCGAAACTTTACATTCAAGCCTATACACATAGCTGTGTCAAATTTGTTATGATAGTATTTAAATATGCTTCTGTATTTCAGTGTGGCTGAAGAATAAGCATTATAAAGTCCATGAAACTTAGTCTTGTTGGTCTTGTTTACGCTTGTAGCTGTTCATCTGTGTTCATTATAGTTTCTTGTTTTGGATAGATTATTAAATATGTTGAATTTCCATGTTACTTAGAAAATGTTGAATCCTGTGCGTAAATGTAGTCGTTGTCATGTTAGGGAGACCTCCCGAACCGAGATACACGACAAAGAGTACTTCGGTTTTCATGTAAAGTGCCCTAGTTTCCCGATAAACTTCAACGAAAATTAGGGCATTTGTACGGAATGTGCGTTGTGTCCCTGGTGTGAAGTTGCACGAAAATCCCTCTAGGCACTGAGATACGGGTTAAAAAGTTATTCACTCGTCATGCAAAGCGCCTAAATTTCTTGACCGATTGCAACGAAAATTTTAAAACACATAGGAAACGCGCGTTGTGACTGTGGTGTGAAATTTCATGAAAATCCCTCCTATAGAACCAAGGATATGGACAAAAATATTTTATTTTTCGTGTAAAGTGCCCTAATTTCCTTACCGATTTTAACTAAAATCAAGGTAGATGTAGCGAATAGGCGTTTTGTACCTTGTATGACGTTTCACGAAAATCCCTGCAGTAAGTGCCGAGGTAGGGCCAAAAATGACTTCATTATTCGCGCAAAATTCCATAATTTCGTGACCGATTTCAACGAAAATTAGTACATTTTTAGGGAATGTGCGTTGTTTTCCTGGTACGAAGTATCACGCTGACTATCTCTGTTACGAACCGAAATACGGGCCATACAGTACTGCGGTCTTAATGTACATTGCCCTAAATACATCAAAGTACCCTAATTTCGCGACCTATTGCAACGAAAATTAGAACATCTTAATGGAAGCTATCTCATTGTGTTTACTATTAAACAAACTACATTTATTGTGTTAGACTGGAAATAGTGTATGTGGCCTGTTTAATTAGAATACGTATAGGGAATGTGCATTGTCTCCCTGGTATGAATTTTGGTGAGGGACCTTGCATTAGGAGCCGAGATACGGAAAAAATTCTTCTGTCTTCATGTAAAGAGTCCGAATTCCTTTACAGATGAAACACAAGTACGAACATGTGGAGGGAATATCTTGTGTCCAACGTATGAAGTTTCACGAAAAACTATCTTTAAGGAGCTGAGATATGGAGCGAAAGGTACTACAGACTTCATGTAAAGTGCCCCCACTTCTTGGCCCATTTCGACGAAAATGAGACAAGTTGTAGGGAGTGGGAGTTGTGTCCCCGGTATGGAATTTCATGAAAATCCGTCCGTTAGGAGTCCACATGTGGGAAAAGAAATACTTCGGTCTACATATTAACAGCCCTAATTGTGTGACTGATTTCATGGAAACTTAGAATATGTGTAGGTAATGAGTGCTGTGTCATCGAATGCATGCCGAGATAGGTCGACAGAGCACTTGGATCTTGATGTGAAGTGCCCCATTTCTTGCCCGATGTCAGCGACACTCAGAATGCATGAAGATAACGTGTCCTGAATCCACAATGTGCGGTTTGACAAAAGGCTAGATACAGAAAAAAACGAAATTGTGTAAACTAATGTTAAGGATTTTAATGTTTTAATAATACTTTAATGATAATCTTATTCTTAAATGCAAAAAAAAAAAAAACTTTTGCCAAGTAAGTAGACGCACTCAGGCTGCAGTTCTTTGAAGATGGCCAAGAACTGAGACCGAAACATGTCGAAGTAATAACTAATGAATAAAAACATTGTGTGTAGTACTTGTTATATCTTCACTGCAATACCCACACGCTTGACTGTTTGTTGTTATTAAAATTGTATGTTTATCTTTTACAGGAAATGTTAAGATGTGTAGTAGCCTACTACCTCTGTAATGGATTTGTAGAATTAATGTATTTGAAACTGATCTCATATTATTTAATTGTACAGGTGCAAGACCTAGACAGTAATATCCGTAACAGTTCCTGTACATGTTACTGTTGAATTATAGACCTGAAGATGGCCAACTCCGAGGAGCGAAACATTGTGAAAATGTGTGTTGTGTACACAGAATGAACATAGAGAATTAAAGTAAGACAGCACATTCAGTGACATTACACGGGGGATTAGTGGACTGTATTTGTGGTAGTGTCGGAGTATAACGGCGTATTTCTCGAAGTTACTAATATGATCAAGATTTAAGAACACTCCAGTTGTATCCCGTCAATGGGTGGAAGCATGATTGGACAGCTTAAAATTTCTAAATTGGCTGTCCCTTTAAAAAAAAACAGTTCTCTGACTGCAGTAGCAAAGACGGGCGTGTTACACCACTTGCTGGCTTGGTAATGTTACTTCAGTGATGTCACCACTAAGAATTAGGCATTCAGAAAAAGAAGGAAAAAAAAGAAAAAAAAAGTTAACTTGTTGATTATTATTGAGTGGAATTTAGGTCAGGTTCCTGCAGACAGTTTTAAATCTGTCACTGGACATTTCTGCTTATGCCAGTGAATATTTTGATTTGGGGTGTAGTTACTGAAGTCAACCGCCCGTGCACATGTAATGGATCAACATGTGAAGCCAGTGGAAGAATGGTGAAAACACTCTCGTAACTAGATTCTTATACCTGGCTTCATCCAAACTAAAATTAATTACGCAACGGCAGGTCTTCTCGATTAGCATAGTACAGGGCGATTTAAAAGTCTCTGTACAGGGAAAATGGTCTCTACTTACAAAACGTGCTCTATTTGGGCACCATTACGTTGATAGCACATAAGGATGCGTACGTGGATAGAGCTCAGTTGAAACCTGATGGCACACGGTGGCGCACTGTAGGGGAAGTGAAGGGGAAACATGCGAGTGGAGTGGGTAGCCAGTAGTCTTGCTCTCTACCTCGGAACATGGTGTATCCAGCATTACTACCGCTGATGCGCACACGTCGGCTGCCAGTAGTCGACTGAACCGACACCCCCGCCAATTTAAATGGACTCGTCCGTTTCGCGGAAAGACCAAATCTGGTTTCTGCGCGTGTACCATCAAGTTTCAAACGTGCTCTACCATTTGTACGGAGACTTCTGAAGCAGCCTGTATATGCCATGCCATGAAAATTTTGAATGCGTTCAATTCTCGACAGCGCCTGGTGACGTAGCAGTCTGTGGCTGGTATCGTCCAACAGGTGGTGCTGATCAGAGACAATGTAACGTGTGTAATGCATTAGTTGGTAGGCAGACTTGGAAGCGAGTGGAGGTAGGTTTGGAATGGCTTACATGTGCGTATTTAACAGCGAGGTTCTGCATGCAATAGTGTGTTAACGGTCTGATTAGTTACTGTTCGTTCATCGGAAATCGCCATGAAATATGAAGTGCTCTTTCGGATCTACGTTTCTGATGCTGTAATATTTTATTTTTTGAAGCATGACGAGGCATATATTACGCCGGGTGATGTAAGTATTCGCCATATTGCATACAGCTGATCGCAATGCAGATTGGGAAAATTGTTTTTGTATTTCATTTAGTTGCCATTGGTGTCAGGAAGTTGAAGTACGACTGATTTGGGGATGTCCACAAAGTCGTGTACCTAATTTAAAAATTCATTTCATGATAATCAAAACAGAAATGTGCAGTCATCTGCCAATTGTTCGTTTACGTTAAGCGGAATGGTTTAAATGCGTCGTGTATCTCTTGTCGACCAGAGCTTTTCTTGCTTGGCGTGGACATTGGATTTTCCGAAATGCAATGGTTTAGAAATAACTCTTATAACTTAGAGATCTAACATTAAAGAGAGTTCAAACAAAAACTGATTTTTAAAGAATAAACCTACGAATGTGTCTGTCTTTATTACATTATTCTGTTCGTTTTCTACTACTGTCTTCAGTCTGAACAAGGATTTATTTTGTTTTCTTCGAAATGTATCAGACAATTTTGACAAGGTCTGTAACTTCTCTTTATACAATTTTAACTATATGGGTCAAATTGTACGACCTTCTTTCCATTGCTTTTCTTATTACTTATTATTATTATTATTATTATTATTATTTTCCATACATTCTATAAATCCACGAAAGGTTAAAAACCTGCTGGATATAGAACAAGTCAATAAGACAAATAAAATAAATACAATTAGTAATAACAAAGATATAAGAGATTTTAATGAACTTGGTTCAAAGTTGTCACTGATGTGTGTGATATATCTGTATTGACATGTTGTGGGTGAGGTCGAAAACTGCTTTGTAATGTGATTTTTGTGAAGAGCAGCGCAGACGAGTAGAGAAGCACAGCAGCGTCTAGTCTACACTGCGCAGTAAATACACACACACGCACACACATAGCGCAAACACGGCATTCATCTACTGTGCAGTGTTTTCAGCCTTATTACTTCCTCCAAAACAATGTCACACTACGGACATTGCACAAGTCACTTCATTTCTCCCCACAGGTAATTCCAATTTCACGGCACAGTACTGCAAATCGAGCATGTTCAGTGGGGTTTGTAAGCAAATCTGCCAGTTGTTTTCTTCTGTCAACATGTTCTATCCCGATGTCATCATTAAGTTATCACTCCCTCACATAGCAGTGTCGCACCTCAATGTGTTTCGACCTTTTGTGATACTCCGGGTTCTTGGTTAGCTTGATGGCACTGGCGTTGTCGATGTACAGTACCGGTGTTTTTTCTGGCCAAGTCAGACAGTTCTGACAACAAGCGCTTCAACCAGACTAATTCTTTAGCCCCTTCACTTGCTGCAATGATCTCGGCTTCAGTTGTTAAGAGGGGCTGTCGTCGTTGCAGTTGGCTTGTCCAAGACACTGCACCGTCAGCAAATATAGCTATAAAGTCCGTGGTGGAACGTCTAGTTACCTTATCTCCTGCGAAATCAGCACCACTAAACACCTTTAGTTCGCCAGAACCTGTAGTATACCTGAGGCCATAGTTGCTGGTTGATCGCAAGCAGCGAAAAAATGCGTTTAACATTGTTCCAATCTTTTTCAGCTAGTCTGTCCATGACCTGTGCAGCTTTATTTACGGCTGATGCTATGTCAGGGCGTGTTGCTGCTGCAAGATACATGAGCCTGCCCACTGCCTCACGATATGGAACCTTGCCGTTGACGTCTTTGTGGTTATCACTTTCTTCGCGACTGAGAGGCGTCGACACACCTTTTGCTTCAGTCACGTTGAACTTTTGCAGTATCTTGTTTGTATACGCCTCTTGGCTAACAAAAATTGACCCATCACTTTGACACTTAATCTGCATTCCGAGGAAGTTCTCAAGCGAGCCAATTGTAATTTTGAATTTCTCTTGTAGTAGCCCTAAAAACACTTCAATTTCTTCATCCTTGTTATCCACAACAAGTCCATCATCAACATAAATTGCAGCATAGAGAAAACTGTCTTCATGCGTTCGATAAAATAGGCAAGGCGCAGTTGTGCTGTTCTTCAATCCAGCTTTCAACATGAAACTATTAAACCGCTTGTTCCAGCACCGTGGTGCTTGCTTTAGACCGTAGAGGCTTCGCTACAGCCGACATACACGACCACTGCCATAGTTAAAACCTTCCGGCTGCTCTAGGTACACTTCTTCTAGTTCACCGTGGAGGGAAGCGGTTTTCACATCGAACTGTTTCAGCTTCGTATTTTTTGAAGCATCCACTACAAGTAGTGTGCGGATAGTGTCGTAGCGTGCTGCGGGACTAATATTTCATCATAATCAATTCCTTGTTGGCACTCTCCTAAAATAACTTTTTTTCCCTTCTCTGTCTTCACCTTGGTGAGGGTCATTTGGAGTGTCACCATTGACCAGTTCAGGCCTCAGAATTCCATCTGGCTTTACTTTTCTAATTACACTTCGGTTCTGTATACAGTGTGCTGGGTTCTAGCCTTGTTGGATTCTGGTTTGTGTGTTTTGGGGAACCCCAGCCACGACTTTAGTGTTATTACAAAAGTGGAGCTACTTTGCAAGAAGTGTTTGGTTTTCTACCTGTATAATAAATCACTTATTTTAGAACACCAGTTCACTATCTGCAGGCTATCTGACTTTGTTTATTGTGTATGTACCTTGCACTGTGGTCATGCTTTCACAATGGCTGGAGGGAGCCAAAATACGGGGATAGTGGAGCAGGGTGCAAACATAAAGACTCCATGCTATGTGTGACATGTGTACGACTTCTGGCTTTTACCAAAGCTAAAATAGTTGTTGAAAGGGAGGAGATTAAGGCAAACACAATGAGGCAGCTGATGGCGATCCTAAAAAAGGTCTTTGCAGATTGTTTTGAAAAGTGGAAGGAACACTGGGATAAGTTTGTGAGGTCCAAAAGGGAGTAACTTGAAAGGGACTAAGGTGCCATTGTCCAGTTTTTTAATATTAAATGGCTGGATACTTTTGAGACAGACCTCATATCTACCCAGTAGGGAGGGAGGGTGTCAGTAATAATTAATTTTTACCAAGTCTGTCCTTCTTTGCCTGTCATTTTTACTGATCCACAGTACCTTGGCTTGATTCCTCATTTTTGAAAGGGATGAATTCCTTAAAATTTGGTCTTGGATATTTGCCACTTTGGTACAGGTTATTTTAAATTCTCTGCAGTAGGCAGCCAGTTTTTAAATTGAGGGTAATGATGAACTACCTAGGAAAATAGGATTTTACAAATCTAGTACAGTGGGAATGGAAGGTGTATTAGAATTTATGTT
>Ga0123352_10021253_pt1 | contig 10342 bp, 4 predicted proteins | sample TergutLab28metaG_FD_89700 | JGI IMG/M metagenome (GOLD analysis project Ga0123352, IMG submission 89700) | Labiotermes labralis P1 segment gut microbial communities from Petit-Saut dam, French Guiana - Lab288 P1 | ecosystem: Host-associated > Arthropoda: Insects > Digestive system > Gut ... | reverse complement strand
TGTGTGTATGTATGTATGTATGCATGTATGTATGGACTATGTATGTATGTAAGTATGCATGTATGTATGTATATATGCATGTATGTATGTATGTATGTATGTATGTATGTAAGCATGTATGTATGTATGTATGTACTCAATAAACAACTCGGGTCCTACTGCACGGATTTACATGAACTCTGAGAATTTTTCGGAAAACTGCACAGAAAGTCCATTTTTAATTAAAATCTGACAACAGCTGTCGCTCTACACTAGACCACCCCACATTCATCACAATATCTCGCTCAATTCTCCTTATCATGAGAAGTCTTTAAAACAGAAGTTTTAGAGAAAATCAAAACAAGCATTTCAAGTTCATAGTTTTTAATCGTGCCTTTTATAAGACAATATATAAAAATATGCCAGATTCGGACAGGCAACAGATGACAATACAGTATGGCGCATGCGCTTTTGCGAGTTCGATAAGTAAGGCAAGAATACGGACACCCCCTCAGTATATGTAATATTTATTGGTTTTCCACGTCAACATTCGTTACGCGAACGCTCCTTGACGCTAAGTTACCGGTACGTTGACTGTCTTGTGTATCATGCTACCGTTCGAACCTACTAGGATGTAGTCTGAAATGCCTATATCACTGTTAAGACAAGCCACAATTATCTTAAAGTTTATGTCCCTTCACGTCATTCAGATCTGTACAATGCCATTAACATTAATTGACCACAGTTTTCATTACATACCGACAATACGCCGTAGCAATGTACACGTGGGTGCAAGTAGACATCATCAGTCTCTCTTTGACCAGCGCAGTAATTTGTTGTCCGACTTAGAACTGACCTTCTTTTGGTAAACATTACAGTATCTGTACCTCCAAATTAAAATAGTAACCATAAAGCCAAATTATGTACTGTCCTCTCGAAATTGCCTGTTAAATCTCTCTACTGATAAAAATAGAGGTGACTGTTTGGTAAAAGGCGTAGGTTTGCTGCTGGTGGTTTGCTGGGACTGCGGGTTCGAAACCTGCAGAGGGCATGGATGTTCATCAATAATGTTTATTGTGTGTTGTGTAGGTAGCGGCCTCCAAGACGAGCTGATCACTCGTTCAGAGGAGTCCTACCGGTTTTGTGTGTGTGTGTGTTTGTTTCTAACTGTGTGATATAGATACCTCAATCATAAGGCGGCCTAAGCCCGATCGGGCTATTACGTCACAGAAAAAATGTAGTAACGTTAAGTGTTTAAAGCTTAATGGTAACTATATTTACCACCTTCTGTAACATTAGCAGACAGTGTCTTTCTACGGCGTGTATTTATGTGTTTTATGTGGTTGTCATGGTGAATTGTAACTATTTCCGCGTACGGCGTTACCTCACTGCTCTTTGTACGAATGGCTTACGGTTTTGTTATGTAGACATTGAAACTGATAGAGTGAAGGTTGCAGTCTCTTTTCTGGAATATTGCGCAATAAGAGGCATATAACCTAAATGAAAACGAAACGTATTTAGTAAGTTTTACGATCCAAGTTTTTGTGATCTATACGTACGAGCTTCCTTGTCCAGTGAGGGCACTGTATGTATCCCTGTACATATCAAAACTATATTCCAGTTCTGGGCACACTTTTACAGGCGTGGCTTGTGTAACTGTAGAGGTAGCAGCTGGTATTCTCTAAGCAAGTTTGAGTAAAGTATTTGGACAATGATGGAGTGTCCTTTGTATAAAATCATAAATATATATCAAGTAGTGAAGGTTAAAGTGGAAGGCGGTGGCCAGGCGATGGTTTCGCCTGTGCCAATTCATTTCTGTTGAAACTCTCGATCCAAGAATTCAATGTGAATATGTTGGAATCTCAAGTCGTTAGGATCCCACTAAATAAACTGATTGTAACGCGCAACGATGATGAGATCTCAGCATCACCTCGCAATATAGGCATATATATGGTACTCTTTGAGCAAGATTGTAATAACCTGAAGATGGGCGCTATTGGCCGAAACATGTAGTTATTTTTTGCTATTAAATACCATCATAAATCCATACTACGATAGTTGTGGATTCGTGACTGATATTTACCTCGCCATTAGTCTTTTCTACACACAACGGGGATGACACACCTCAGAGTTAGGATCCCCTTTTCTACCATCAGTATGAGGTAATACTCAATGAGTAGACTAAAACAGTAACGGTGATTTTGGTGAAAATGCAAGGCTCGAACACTCTTTGTGATAAAAGAACATAGAACACATTGATCTGGGAACTGCTGCCTATTCATTCTGTCAATACGTGCGGATTGTTTTTGCTCCATTTTAGGCGAGCTCTCAAAATTACGAAAATCGACTATTAGCTTTGTCATGTCTGTTCGTCTGTTTGTCTGTCGGCATGGAACAACTCGGTTCTCACTGGATGGATTTACATGAAATTTGATATTTGAGTATTTTTCGAAAATCCTTTGACAAAATTCAAGTTTCATTAAAATCTGACAAGAATAACGGGTACTTCACATGAAGACCGATACACATTTTTGATCATATTTCGCTTAATTCTTCTTAAAATGAAAAATATTTCAGACAAAAGTTGTAGAGAATCTCTAAACACATTTTATTCTCAATAACGTTTTTTTCGAAAATTATGCCGTTTATGAGATAATGTGGAAAAATGTTACAGAGCGGGGCACTCCACAGAGACAATATGGCGCATTTGCATTGCACGCTGGGTAACTAAAGCTACAAATACATGATCACGCAGGTTGTGAAATATTCATTGCTTGTCCACCGCAACAATGGTAGCACGAAAGCACCTCATTGTTACGTTATACGTACATTGCCTGTCTTGTCTGATCTTACGGCTGTTATCACAGCCAGACAGATGGAAAGCGGTTTAGAACCCCAAAACAATTTTAATTGTAAATTTTCGACGTCTTCAAGGTGTGACAGAACCTCAATGGTAGCGATCTTCTTTGTCCTGGGCTGGTACGTGTTACCAACTTGTACTATTTGCAAGTGTCCACTCTCAAGTGATTTCGCAGATTTGTGTCCTATGTCGACTGTGACTTTAGCGTTATCGGGAAGCTTGTTTTGTTGGCGTGCTTGGACAGCGAAAAAAGAAAGCGGTTTGAACTTAACCGAATTCAATTTCAGTGATTGGATTTACCCTTTGCAAACGCAGTCAGCTTCTGTACACAAAGTATTCCACTCGCAGCCGGGAAGTTTTCTTTATAGGTTCAAAACCAAACCCCATATGAAATACCCTTTGTGCTCTAACCTCAGATTTCGGTCCTCGACACCGGAACGTGCACTTAGCTCACTGCATTCAAGATGTCATTTACAAAAACTTCAATATTAGTACCACTGCAGGCAGGAATTGAAAACCAAAGCAGCGCAATTCCAAAACTTGATCGTGGTACCTACTTCAATACGTTTAGTTCTCGTCTCTCAGCCTTCACGTTCATGGGAAGCATTAAATTCGTCTACATTTCACGTGTTTACCCGCGCGATGTAGAGGAAAGTCACTCTTCTAAAGATCTGTGCAAATGTGCGCGTTGTCGTTCTCTCTGCAACATTTGAAGGCAATGCATCATATAACACGTTTCTGTGTGGAATTCGTATTATCAGATACACGCGTAAGCTTTTCTCGTTATCATATAACTCTTAATTAATATTTTAAAAATACATTTCTGATTTAAATTAATTGATTTTTTACTTAAATACAGAGCAGAAAGCGAACAGTGCGTTACCATCCATCACGGTTGTTTTCAAGGCTACGTATACAGTTAGAATTGCGTTATAACTGATTAGATTGCTCATTGAGGGACATGTTAGAATTGGCGTGTTTTGAGGGAGAGGTTTATAGCAGCCGGTATCCCATATCATAAGGGAAATTGGTGTACTGGAGCCTTGAAAGCCAGGAAAAAGTATTAAACAAACCACTGTGCTAGCCGTGGAAAAAGAAATGCTGAAAATACTGGAGTAACAAGGGAGCATTATAAGTCGTGCTTTCGTTGTTCCAGTAAAGACCGGACAGATACCTCATCATGTGTGTCTATTGTAAGCTGTGAGCAGGTTGTGTTTAGTATAGTTTGTCAATCATCTGACCATTTTAGTGACATGGCGCGTCTTGAATGCAGAGAGCTAAGTGCGCGTTCCGGTGTCGAGGACCGAAATCTGGGGTTAGAGCACAAAGGGTATTTCTTACTGGTTTTGGTTTTGAACCTACAAGAAAACTCCCGGGCTGCGAATGGAATACTTTGTGCGCATGGGGCTGGCTACGTTTGCAATGGGTAAATACAGTCACTGAAGTTGAATTCGGTCAAGTTGAAACAGCTTTCTTTTTTCGCTGTCCAAGCACACGAACATGACATGACAGTTTCAGTGTGTTAAATTTATTGACGTATCTTCATGTACAATAACAGAGTAAGTCCATCACCTAACACCTGCTCAACGTCACATTCTGTGAGTCATTAAACACTCAGCACTGCACAGACCAGCCATCTGACCCTTTTCCCACTAGCATGGTTGTATCAGAGTGAGAAGAACGACAACTAAAGAAACCGCGCCGAGAAGGTAATCTGTGGGTCGGTTAAAACTTTTGTTAGAGAAACTAGTAAAGCGGAACTTTAACAAACTAATTCCCATTTTGGAAGGTCCATTTGCCACTTTCGAATGAAGAATATATCTGCAGAAACCGTCAATATTCTAATGAAGCCTTCATCAACAGATTTCTGTAAACCGTAGTTGGCGTTGTTCCTTTGTGTACTTGATTTGACGTCACAAAATTGCCTGCTTTTAATTCCTTCTCTATATTTTAGTTTTCTAAGTATAAAATGAGGAAATTTGTAAAGTAAAATGTAAATTACGAGAATACAAGAGAACAAAAATTTCTCATGAAACGAGGACCTACGCTTTATAAACAAAGAATTCGACGTCTCTCTCTCTCTCTCTCACTCACCCACACACACTCACCCACACACACACACACACACACACACAAACAACTTTAAATGCCTTCAGATTATACTCTTCCAGTTTTTTACTTTGTCAGTATTGTCGGTTGGCATCCATGCTTCGGAGGAATATGCAGCTTCCATCCTCAAGATGTTGAGAAACTCGGTCGTAGTTGACCCCTCCGCTGTTATAAAATTTATAAAAGATTTCATTACGCAATTTTCAAAGATTTTATTGACAAATCAGAAGTAACAAGACGTCAGAGAAGAGAATAAAATGTCTTGACGGTTTTTAAGAAATTATGTGAATTTTGAAGAATAGGATAATATTATGTTATAAATAATGAAATATTTTGTTATAAATAGGCCTATTATCTTGTTAATTTTGTAATACTTACAAATATGGAGACTCTGTATGTGTTGTTAGTAACATTTCCGATTTTTATTTTCTGTTTGACAGAAGGGATGTAAAATTTCGTATAATGATTGCAAATGGACTAGTTTTGCCAACATTTTTATATGGATCAGAAAATTGGACTCTAACAGTCTTAAAAAGACGAAGAATTGAAGCGGCAGAAATGGAGTTACTGAGACCTCTGTCAGGCTACACCCTTTATTACTACAAAACAAACGACTACATACGCCGCGAACTACGGATTAAAGGCATACTAGACAAGATAGATGAATACAGACGGAACTGGATTTCACACTTGCAAAGAATGCCACAGAACCGAATCCCTTTGAAATCATACCACTACAGACCACAAGGAAGGAGAACAATTCGAAGACCGAAGAAGCGTTAGCGCGGGCAGCTGTAACTCTGGAGACGGAACGGATCAAAGGGTCCAATCCTTGATGTTTATGGTGATGATGAGTGCAAACGCTTGAAATTGTACCAGTGTTAATTTAAGTTAAGCTAAGCTAAGCACTGTGTCATGAAAGCGTGTAGGTAAGTAGAGGTAGCTATCCAGACATTGTTCATCTTGGAACTAGACGGAAGGGTGTCACTAGCTTCATACCCCCGTCTCTTTATTTGCCGACAGGACAAATATGTATCACTTGGATAGGTAGATGGATACGTTATAGGATTCAATGTGGAGGCCCTGAAAAAGAGGAAGGTTTCCTGACACTGCGAATCAAACTTTTATTTTTTTTATCTCGGTAATTAACCAACTTGATGCACAAAATTTTTGTTTTACAGTAAATTTATTTCATGCCTCTACATGTTTCGAGCACATGTGCTCATCATCAGGAGGTCAAAATTGCACCTATAAGTGTGACGATACCAGAGGCTGTGTAATGCAATTTTGACCTCCTGATGATGAGCACATGTGCTCGAAACATGTAGAGACATGAAATAAACTTATTGTAAAACAAACATTTTGTGCATCATGCTAGTTAATTACTGAGATAAATATACTGAGATGCACGGTCAGCAAAACGTCAAAATTCGTATCTTTTTGTTATCCAGACAGTGTCCTGATTTGCATACTGAGCTATTCCGGGTGTTTTAAACTCCTCGAGTCTTGGTGGTTAATATTAATTCGACTTCCTTTCATCTCTTATTTTCCAGGAATCCCGAAATTATGGTATTTACTTACACATGATTTACACACCTATCATTATGTCGTGTATTATTCGAAAAGTGATTGAACTAGTGTTTAGGCTAACGGCTGGTTACAGCTTGGTTTGTTTGCCAAAGAATGAGGCAACAGTCCATGAATAATAAACAAGATGTCTGAAACCTGAAAATGAATGAAGCGCTGCACATGATAACTTTGATTATAAAATCGTTAACAAGTTGTTTCAGCGTCTTTATTTCTCTGTATTTCTGAGATTTGAAAAAAAAAATCAGTAAAAGATGCGTCTATATTTATGTGCTTGTTAGGAAGGTCAATAATGAGTGCGTTCTGTGAAACTAAATTCCTGGAATATTCTTCACAATATATTTAATACACCGCGGTAGCTCAGTGGCTAAGGTGCTGTGCTACAAATCGGAAGGTCGCTGGTTCGATCCCAGCTTTTTTTTGTGGCGCTGCGGTCCAACGCGGACCATGGTCTCCTCATTCTTGAGGTTTCCAGATCACATCGATCCCAGCTGATGTCAGTGTAGTTTTCATTGACATAAAATCCTTCCGATCTTACTACGATCCTGTGGTCGACTCAGCCTCTAACAGAAATGACTACCAGGAGTATTTCCTGTGGGTAAAGGCGGCCGGTGCGTAAGAATGACAACCTCACCACTATCCTGTGTCGTTGTCATGAATTATGGGAACCTTAACTTCTTGGAACTCTCTGGGCCACTCCGGGCCTGTAACGGGACTGCTTTACCTTTTCCTTTTACGTATTTAATACCCTTGAAATTTTTAATCTGTATCAAATTTTAATCTTGCTGTTTTTGCTAATCATTGAACAATTGACGATTCCGTTGCTGTGCACTGCCCTTTATTTGTTTATTGTTCGTTTGTTTGTGGTTTGCTACCCGCTGTTGTAGGCAACTGCGGGTATATAATATCAGAGCGGCTGATGGAGATTCACATAGGTTAATATCTGTTCACCGTTATGATTTTTTACGTTCTTAAACGTTAATAATTACAAAATATTATTTATCATACGAGGGTCAGTCAAATGAAAACGTTAAATATTTCAACGTTAGTTAGCAGTTATTAATTTCGCAAGGAAATTCACCCGGACAAGGGACAGACACCGAATCCAAGCGTACAGTACACTTAATACCTTCATATATACGAGGAAGAGTCAAGGAAAAACCTTAAATATTTTAAGGTTTTCATTTTACTCTCCCTCGTACATTATAATTCATAACCGTTACGTTTTTAAAACAGTGTCAGATAGAATGAACAAGCGTTGAAAAGTGTAATCCGTACTGCCTAAGTAATTCAAACCCCTGCAGGGCTTACCCCAGACTCATGTTCTTTTGGTACCGGCTCAGTTCCCCGCGGTGAAAATAGCAGTTGACCTCGGACCTGCAACTAGTGTCAAGGTTAAGAATGAGTGGTTCTATACCTTTGCTACCGCTATATGCCGTTACAGCTTGGACAAGGACGGCTTTATGTTCTTTGTGTGCGTAAAGTACCAAGAGGCGATCTTTGTTCCTTGCCACTTTGATTGCTCCTAGCAGTTAGGAATAGCTTTGATAATAACATGAACAGTCTTAATTAGGATAACTTGTGCACGATATTTATACAGCTAATGAACTAATTAACTACAAGGGCCAGCAATATCCATCAGAAGCTGAAGTTTCCTAAGCTAATCAACAAACTATGTACATTTATGTAACCTGACGGTTCATGTTGCTCGTAAGATCCAGCGTTTCCCGTAGTCCCATCCTTACATTTATAAAGTGCTTTTTCAGAAACTTGTTAATATTTTAGAAGGTACACACTGTAGTTTCGATTCATACTCGAGTAGAATAATCTTTTATGTGTTACACGTCACTGACTTTTAAATTCGCTTCAACGATTTCTTTCTAAATACGCTTTTTTGTCTATGTTAGCTTTGTAGCACATAAGCTGAAGGGTTCGCACAGTCGCCATGTTTTTAAATTTATCCTTTAAGCAGGTTTATTTACGAAACATTTAGCCGTATATGATCTGTCTCCTTGACAAATAAAAAATAAATCTTTGAAAGTGCTTTATTAATCGCCAACAAATTAATAGCGGGCTACCCGTTAGATTTTTGTATATCACAAAAAAAAAATATTACCTCAAGGAGATGTTTTTTTTCCGAAGATATCGTCCTATATTACTTTATGATCCTACAATGAGTAGCAATGTTCAAGCTCTCACTTTATAATTTCATGAGCTTACCTTTTTTATTACAGATTTTATAAAATCAAAGAATTTTAAAAATGGATGGTCTGTAGTGCCATTATATTCGTACCAAATTTGATACAAATTTAATAAAGAGAGACCAACTTGATGTCACTTGCTTTTTTTATTTCATTATTTAATGCTCAACATGTTTTGGATGTTAATACTTCCATCCTCAGGAGCTTGCGACTTATTTGTTGAGTTATTTCATGGGTTGTATTGTTCTGGTTTGATGCGTGTTGGTGTTACGTGACACCAAAACACATCGTACCAGAGCAGTACAACCCATGAAGTAACTCAGCAAATAAGTCGCAAGCTCCTGAGGATGGATGTATTAACATCCGAAACATGTTGAGCATTAAATAATGAAATAATAAAGCAAGTGACAACAAGTTGGTCTCTCTTTATTCAACTGTCAAGATGATGCACGGTCCAATAAACATAAGATTGATACAAATTCTTACAGATTTTACTGAATGACATTTCCTCAATGCACAGATTATTGTTCTTGGACAGCTCACGGCCAACGAGTAATACATAAAGCGTCTTAGAGAATTACTTAATGCCAGGAGAATTCGAGAATTCCGCAATACAAAAAATGGTTTCAAACTCTAAGGAAAAGCTTTAGGCAGAATTGAAAATTTTTTTTCAGTATTCCCGAAAAATGATTACGGTGGAGAGAAGAATAAGAAGCAGAGACTATTTGATTTCGTCGGCGATTTCTTAAAAGTCAATAAACTTCACGTTTTAAATATTCGGCATTGGAAATGCGTGCTTTAGAATACTTTTTCTTCCAAAATGTAAATGGAAATGAAATTGGGAGCACAGAAGATGTTTATTTTCATTCACTTGATTCGTAAAATGTAAAGGAAGTGTCTGAGTTGTGAGATTAGGCAAAAGGTGCTCCAAAAGAACAAAACAAATACCTTTTGTAAGTCAGCGGAAAGAGAACTAGGTGTAATAAAATAAAGTAAAATTTAACTTCTGCCCATATATCTTCTGGACTGATGCTTAAGAAGTAAGCAAATGTTGAGCATGTACAGACAGTAGGTGCTTCAGCGATATCTGCAAGTTAGGCAGGGAAAATTAAAAAGTGGTGCTTTTTACAGGATGGAGCACAACTCACTCGACACTTGATGTTTAACTTGTTGCCTGTAGCATCAAGTGGCTTTTGCGCCACTTTGTAAACTTCTTCCTGCATTATTAACTGTTTATCACACAGATCGAATGGAAAATTAGGTCTATTTAGCTACCGTGTGAGGAATTTACAAAATACAAGAATTTGAAGGTTTTGTAAATGAAAAAGCTCATAATGTACATAATTTTCCTGAACTACTTGTATATATAATGTGGGTCGGGTAGGTTAGTCGGTATAGCGACAGACTACCTGCTGGACGGTCTAGGATCGAATCCCGGTGGGGATGAGATTTTCCGCCCGTCCACATCGACTGTGAGGCCCACCCAGCCTCCTGTAAAATGGGTACCGGGTCTTTCCCGGGGGTAAAGTGCGGCCGGGGCGTGCTGCTGACCCCTCACCCCCTTCTAGTGCCGCGGTCATGGAAGAGTAGAGCTATACCTCTACCC
>Ga0123352_10021250_pt1 | contig 10343 bp, 7 predicted proteins | sample TergutLab28metaG_FD_89700 | JGI IMG/M metagenome (GOLD analysis project Ga0123352, IMG submission 89700) | Labiotermes labralis P1 segment gut microbial communities from Petit-Saut dam, French Guiana - Lab288 P1 | ecosystem: Host-associated > Arthropoda: Insects > Digestive system > Gut ... | reverse complement strand
TTATTATTATTATTATTATTATTATTAAGTGTTCACTGTGGCGCAAAGCCAACATGGGCAGATTCCAGTACTTCACATGTAACGATGACAAAACATGGCAATGTAAAATTTTGTCTATTACTTGGCACCCCTGGTCCATCCACTGAGTCCCCTAAAAATCCCTGGAGACTGTCTCGCCTCCATGAATCAATGAGGTAGGGGACAGTGGAGGGATTTTACAGTGTGACCACTCCTGTGCTGGTCCAACACGAGCAGACGACACATTTATTATCGTAAGTATAGCAAGATAAAGTCACCACAATGCAAAAGATTTTAATAAACACGCAAATTATCATAACAGTAAACGAGGAAATAAATATGAAGTTCTATTGAAATAGTGAAATGAGAAACAGCAAAATGCGCTCAAGACAAATTGAGAGCGAAGATCACCTACGAGGTGTCTTACAACAGTAGCGCCCAAATTCTGTTATTTGTCACTGCCGAAAAAGCTAAAGGAGAGGTACATGAATTCGTGTGTACTAATTAACCAAATCTCCTAACAGAATATATATATATATATATATATATTCCAAATCTCTTCCACAACTATTATTTTTGTTGTTTAAAGAAAGATTTCTGCTCATTCAGTAACAGCCGAGCAAAATTCTTTTACAATTGCTAACATAATGTCATAATACAAGTTCAGATTCCACTTCGACAGACGCTACGGGAAAATATGAGAATAAATATAGCCTAACCCAACACAACAGCTTCGAGTTTGCCGGTATGCACTGCGTTGCAGTCTGCACGGCGAATGGAATCTGAAAGAAGTTCGCATATTTCTGTACCGTACTGCCCTGTGCTTGAAGCACCGCGCTACAAGCTGGAAGGTCGCGGGTTTGATTTCCGATGGAGTCGCTGATTTAATCCTTCCGGTTACAATATGGCCTTGGTGTCGAATCAGCCTCTAGCAGAAATGTGCACCAGGATATTGCCTGAGGGTTAAGGACGACCAATGAGTAGGGCTGACAACTTTCCCACCTACATGAGCCGTTTGTCTAGCAATCCTGGGAGCATCAACCTCTTGGATTCCTGAGGGTCTGGGTTAGCTTTAGTTTTAATGTCCTGTGCGGTAAGAAAAGAAGCGATTGACTGATCTGTCCTTCAAACAGTCAGACCAAATACCTAAAGAATTCGTTCCTTCACAGTTTGTCCTCACTCAGAAAAAGTCAGATGACCTAATCGATAAAGCTCAGGTAGATATTCAGTATATAATGGAAACTCCATTAATTTTACTCCCTTGCAGTTTAATTAAGAAAATTAGACCAAACTCTACACAAAGCAAAGGTATTATATTTCGGGTTGAGGAGTGTTGCAACCCTAGAGAGTACCAGAAATGATTAAGGAGTTCTATCTAGTAAGCATGTCCTAAGGTTTCTTCTTTTATCATGGTAAAGATACAAGTGTCTGTAAATGTGTCCAATGGACTATACAAATGCAATTTGCTTAGAAGGAAGTAATTAGGAATCTGCCATTGTGCCATGAGTAGTACAAACGTCCCTGTAGTTAGAAAAGGAAGTGGCAGCTATACAGTAGAATACCAAACAAAAAGCTATACGGTGGTACTTTTAACACATTTACGTGGAAGTCAAGCTGCCGAGCTAGTCTTCGGAGAAGTAATATTGACAAAAGCCACAATAGGGAAGAGTTGAGCGACTTAGTCCTGTGAATTGTGACGTCAGGATCGGGTAAGCTAACAAAAGGTACGAGGGCCTCAGGGGACCTTGAGGGAACCGATGTTCTGTCTGTGTGTAGTCTCAGCTCAGATGTCACAAGCTGCAGTCCTGATTTTATGTATTTTGCTTTCTTTTAAAGTGAGAGATTTTTTCTTAGGCAAAGATTATTTTACCAGCTGCGCCGTATGAAGTTAAGTTGTAGAGACCGAAGGTAAGAAAGGGAACAAAGATCTTATTTTGTGTCGAAGACCTTAACAAACAATGTATTTTTTTTGTTACAAAGTTTTTAATAATTTATTCGTCACCGTTTTTCCCTTTTAAAAGCGAAGGAAAATTGGTAAATGGAGGTATAGAGCCATTTATTATTCATCTTGTCATTAGTTGAAGGCAATTGCGCACCTGCACATCCTCTCCGCTTTAAAACAGTTAAAAAGAGTCGCCGACAACCACTAAATGGGAGAGTGGGTGGGCCCCAGGGAGATACAGACCTTCTGTTCAAACGTTGTCCTTGCGGGAAATTTTGTGATAAAATTGGAATTCCTGCACAATGACAATTTTTTTTCTAGCCTCTAGACAGATATCAAGATACAATAAGTCAAACAGGCCAGGCCACTTCTTTAAACTGTCTGACAGCTTTCCACATTTCTATATTATGTAGCTGGTACAGTGTAATTATGGCATTATGTCAAAGTCCGAATTATGTTGAATATACGAACGACTGCGAAAATAGTAAAACGTTTATCGTTTCAGAACAGAAGTTATAAAGCAGGCTGACATCCGCGTTCTCCATTCAAATGAATTATTTTTTATTTACGTACTGGCCGGTCCCAGTGGGTCGGGCGGTCTAAGGCGTGGGTCTGCGGCCGCTCGCCTGCTGGGATTGTGGGTTCGAATCCCACCGGGGGCATGTCTGTCTGCTGTGAGTGTTATGTGTTGTTGTCAGGTAGAGGTCTCTGCGACGAACTGTCCACTCGTCCAGAGGAGTCCTACCGACTGTAGTGCTTCGTTACGTGTGATCTAGAAACCTCATGAATGAGGAACCACAACCCAATCAACTGCGACTGAGCTTAAATAGGAGATGTATCACTGGATGTATTTCCTATATGCCATTAATAGTGACGGTCCAACACGACTGCTGAATGTCCTCGGGCAGATTGCAATGTTACTGGGAGATAAAAAAATTTACGTACTGTCAACATTTACAGGCCTGGCACGACCAGAAACGTACGAGGGAAGACGGCAGTTTTATTACAGTCCCGCTGCCAACCCGTTTGCGGTGCCTGCCTTATATACACACGACTGCCACCGACACACCAACAGACCCGAACACGCCGAGTACAGGCGATAGCTGCGAAAATAGATAAGCCCTCATCGGCTACAGGATTGGGTGATGTGCGACGTGATGGAAAATCAACACCGTAGTCTTGCCTTAGGTGGGGTTCGAAACTATAGCATCTGGAGAACAAAGATTGTCACGGTGATAAGGACAGAAGTACGTTCGCAATATTTGGTGGTGGTTGGGGGGGGGGGGGGGGGTTATGAAGACAGATGCGATGGCGACAACAGCCAGTCAATTGTTTGTTTATTTATTTACACGCTAACAGCGTAATGGCCAACTGCAAAAGGCAGCTTGAGCAAACACATTTCACAAAAAACAGAAGGCAGAAATAAAAAACAAAGCACAAATATTGAGACAAAATATTGCAATTAACACAATCAGAAAAAAAAAACTTTATTAAATTTCAGTTCAATTACGTCCAAAAATGCGTTTTAGTAAAGAGAGAGCATGAAGGCTAATAGCATTTTAAAATGTAGGAAAATTTGTTAAGAAAAAACTTCTTTTTAAAAACAGAAACTTCTCCACAAACTACTGACACGAAGTAGCCGACATGCATCTAGCTGAAGGCTCATTTTACATAAACAGCTCACTCTAAACTTGAAAAGTTATCTTGAGATTCCCGGTAATAATAATAATAACAATAATACGCCAAGTTGTCCCTGTGTGCGCCATCATTATGTATGTGGGAGTGAGGGTAGGGCTCCACTTATTTCTGATCTCGACATTCATGGGTGGATAGAGGGTGAATGGTCTTTACGCTCCAATGGCTTCATCCCTCGCTTAAAGGGCTGTTGCACCCACTGAATATTGATGATGTCAATAATAATAATAATAACAACATCGGAAATGCACATAATGACATTCCCTTCCGTCAGATAACAGTGAACCCAAAACGCAACATCGTTACTGCAACACCTTACATGTAGCAGACCGTCCCCCACAGCCATGTCCTCTAGAACTTTCGAAATAAATAACGCGTTGTTTCCTACAGCAACAACCCTCATTCCAAATAATGCTGTCACATAAATCAAAATGATTGGGGCTCTGTGTGTTACTGGCTTTGACATTTGAACTGAATCGGAAATTGCATTGTTGTTGAGGATTCAGGTCCTTCGGAATACGAGTCTGTATCGTCGGATGTTTGGTTCCCGACGTTTCGAACGAACGTCGGTAACCATTTAACCGACTAACATAGCGTCATATCCCAGAACGATCCGAATCATCAAACATTGCTGTAAGAACCACAGATCTTGCATTATAATTATCTCTGCAGCTTTAAGCCCTGATCTTTTTTTAGACGGTTTATGAACAAGAAGTTCGAATGAGTACCCAACAATGTATACAGATGGAAATGTGTCATATCTAAAAGAGGTCATCCCGTTGTGTTATTAAGAATATAACTTATTTATTGTAATCTTACAATATGTCTTCGTCAACACAACAACATTAGAATTAATGTATTATTGCAACATGTTTCGACTGAGGAGAGTCATCGTCAGGCTGATTATTTAAGAACCGTTAATACATTTTACCCTTTACAGTATTATACATTAACTTTTGCATTACGAGTAGTTATCCCATATGCATTACATATCGTGAGTAGAAACCATGGTTTTTTTTTTACTTATTTAGATAAAAGTATACTAAGTAAAAAAACCAGGTTTTCTACTCACGTTATGTAATGCATATGGGATCCCTAATGCAAAAGTTATAAGTATAATACGGTAAAGGGTAAAATGTATTAACAGTTCTTAAATAATCAGCCTGACGATGACTCTCCTGAGTCGAAACATGTTGCAATAATACATTAATTCTAATGTTGTTGTGTTGACGGAAAGACATATTGTAAAATTATAATAAATAAGTGTCATATCTGTTCAGTTTAGCTTGGAGGTGAGTAAGGAATATTTTAACACATTCTGACTTACTTTAATTCCAGATTAATGGTATAAACTTTTGATAAAAATTATAAAATAAGTAACACACATTTCAAAACTTTCTCCCCCTTGCGTGTTAAAACTGTCAGCTGTTGGAAATCCGCCAACTGTTGTCGAGAGCTATATTTTCTCGGAGCTATGATAGGCCCCATTCAGATAACTGAAATGTAACTTACACAAGACACTTGGCTGTAGAATCAGTGATCAAGTCACACTACGTTTTAATGGTTACGACAGAGTTTGGTTTGTGACTGAGTCACACCCACGTTTCCACGTTTGGCGCGAATTCTTTTTTGAACGAAAATTTGGATTTATAATGTTGTTAGGTGGGCCACGTGTGTTGCTCTTCCCCTACAAATGAGAATAAATAACCCCTTTTCTAGACCTATTAATTTTAACAAATGGAAGAAACTTAATTAGTTAATAGAACAGAACGAAGTACTTCTGTTACTCCAAGTTCCCAGTCGTTTATCGAGCTTCTAATCAAGGTAAATAAACTTCGTGCTGCTGCCTCGTCTAGTGACGCGACGTAGTCAAATTCGCGTTAATTGAGCTTATTACGCTGAGTTATGAACCTACCAACCTGGTTGAGTGACGCCTCCATTAGGAGAACCTCGTGAGTACCAAAATGACATCATGCTGAATTTTCGGGTCCTGCGACTTTTTTTCTTTCGTTTAAACATTAATTGAATGATTCCTAGTTAAATGTAATTAACGACATTTATCAACTGCGTAAGTTACATATGTTCAAATAAATGGATGTATGGATGGAAGAATTAATAATTGGATTGGAATTGATGTTTGTGAGACCGTGCAACGTTAGAACAACGATGTAAGCAACCAGCAAGATGCAGCAAATTCCGTTTATTGATCTTTTTAAATCAGCTTTACATGTTTCGGGCGACAAACTCGCCCATCCTCAGGAGCACTTTTTGACTGTATATACAGCTTTTGGTACAATGGAACCGGTCGGCAGTAATATCGGTGCATTGTACCAAAAGCTGTATATACAGTCAAAACGTGTTCCTGAGGATGGGCGAGTTTGTCGCCCGAAACATGTAAAGCTAATTTAAAAAGATCAATAAACGGAATTTGCTGCATCTTGTTGGTTGCTTGAGTCGTAATTGGACTGGAATTCCACCCTTCTTTTTTTAACATTATCTGATGCGTCTCAATAAATTTTAAAGTTATTTCTATTTCCCTCTCTCTCTCTTTCTCAGTGAATACGTCATCTTTTATGATACTAGAAACAAATGCCTAAGGCATGGTGACATGGGTAGGTCGCTATTGTCCGGGTCCCAAACGCTTCGGCATGTTATAAGCTGTCGGCCCCCGGCGATGTAGTCCCTTCTGTTTCCTGTACTAACAGACGACACTCCTTTGCCTAAATCGATCAATAAAATTATATTTTCATGATTTCTGTTGGTGTATAGGCCTTGCGCCGGTCCCAGTAGCCGCGCGGTCTAAGGCGTAGGTCTACGGCCGTTCGTCTGCTGAGATCGTGAGTTCGAATCCCGCCGGTGGCATGAATGTCTGTCGTGAGTTTTGTGTGTTGTCAGGTAGAGGTCTCTGCGACAAGCTGATCACTCGTCCAGAGAAGTCCTACCGACAGTGGTGAGTCGTTGTCTGTGATCTAGAAACCTCGTGAATGAGGAGTCCATGGCCCGCGTTGGGCCGCAGCGCAAAAGAAAAAAAAATATGCCTTGGGCTGCTGTAATTCGATTCTCCGCCAACCTGCCCACAACTGCACGCTATTTATTCATTACAGCGGTAATTTTTTCGTATTATTCATATTTCTATCATTCGTGTTTCTATGACTCAGGTGATTTTATTTCTGTTGCGTTCTCGTGCTTCTTTACGAACTTCTGTCACTAACTTAACATTAAATCACATTTACTTACTCACTCCATTGTGCAAAATCCTTCTTGAGAAGTTAACTGGTTTGCAGCTAGTCAAGAAATGCCCCGTATTTCACGGACCCGAATGTTCATCACCGCACTCACAAACGTCCGCCATCTGTCCCTATCCTGGGCCAGCCCAATCCAGTCCATATACCCACATTCCACCTCCTGAAGATCCATCCTAATATTATCCACCCATCTACGCTTAGGTCTCCCTAGTGGTCACTTTCCCTCCAGTTTCCCCACCAAGACCCTATACACACCCTAATCTCACCCATACGTGCCACATGCCCAGCTCATCTCATTCTTATTGATTTTATCACCCGCACACTATTGGGTGAGGAGCACAAATCATTAAGTTCCTCGTTATGCAATCTCCTCCATTCTCCCGTTATCTCGTCCCTCCTAGGTCCAAATATTCTCCTCAACACCATGTTCTCAAACACCCTCAGCTTCCTTTCCTCCCGCAATGTCAGCGACCAATCACATACTGCGACATATTTTAGTATTTCATGAGAGTCGTCTTTATTTTTACATCGGACTCCATTCCTTACACCCAAGCACACTTACAATTACCGGGGTGCTGATATGTCCTTAGCCTGACCAGGAAGGAAACAAGCTCGGATGCATGTAGGGACGCGCGCAATTTCAACAACATCGAGACGCGAGCTGTCAAGTTCCCCCCACCCCCCACCCCTCAGCAAGGCAAGGTGCCGAAGGAAATTCACACCATTCTATCAGAGACATTAGCTTGTTTCCTTCCTCGTCGGGCTAAGGACTTATCAGCACCTCTTGTAAATGCTCTTTACAGTCCTGTACTACACACTGCAATAGCTGCCAGATCGTCTGCGAGAAGCAAGGCGTCTTTAACATACCAAAGAAACTGATGTCGCTCCCGTTTTATCCTCCTAACACATTAAGAAAAACAGAAACCAGAATAATTCACTCAGTGCAGCAAAAGGTCACGAGGCGGAGTAGCGACGATCGGTTTTGCATTTCCAGCAAAAGCAAGGGATTTTTCTCTCTACCAAAACATCCAGACAGGCTCTGGGGCCAAGATACTCCTTATCTAATATGTAACAGGGGCTCTGTCTCCAGGGGTAAGGCGGCTGGAGGGTGAAGCTGAGCATTTTCTTGAACCTAACGCCGATCTTAGTTATAACCCCTACGTAGAGCTGTACTCTCTCACATTCATCACGGCGTAGTACTTAATTACAAAACGGGCCAACTTTAACTCCTGTCATCATAAGTTTTAGGACTGATATTTTTTAAATAACAGAACTACAGAGATCTATCGGCCAACCTACTAACTAAGGACTATCAACCAACATCCGTTCACACACCCAGTTTCATTTGTTTATCTTCGACAGTAAGAGTTATAACTTGTTTTGTACAGTCAGTTTTCTTTATACGTAATGGGTAGCGGAAATGAACGAAGAGATGTCATAAAATTTCGTTTCAAAGCCGGTCTGTCTGTGACAGTAACATTAGCACTGGTGCAAAAGGCTTATGGTAATGAGGCTTTAAAACCGATCAAACGATTTTAGGCGGTATTCTCTATTTCGAGACCGAAGGGAGCTGGTAGAAGATGGCGAGAGAGGTGGCCGTCCAAAATCTACTCGATCGGAGGTAAACATTGCTGATGTTGCTGATGTGGTCAAAAATGACCGTCGAATCGCATCAAGAATGATAGCAGAATCTTTGAACATCCCCAAGACTGTAGTTCTTCGGATTCTGAAAGAGGATTTGGGAAAGGTAAATTTGTGTGCACGTTTAGTTCCGCAAATCCTTGACACCTAAGCAAAGGGAAGATCGAATCACATCTTGCCAAGACATTATCGCGATAACCGATGCAGACAAAATTTTTATAACAATATTGTTGTGGGAGAAGAGACCTGGTGTTTTGTCTCTGACGCCGAAACAAAGCGACAGAGTTCTGATTGAGTTGTTAAGACAACCCCTCGGCCGAAGAAACTGAAATTAAAAAGTCCCGCATCAAGACCACGTTGATAATTATTTTCCCGACTGTAATGGCGTAGTGCACAAAGAATTTGTACCGGAGGAAACAACAGTAAATACAGAATTTTATAAAGGAGTAATGGATCGCCTCCTGAAGCTCATTCAGTGGGTTCGTCCAGCAGCGTTCTGCTGTCGAGATTTTTTTCTTGTTGCACGATAAAATGCCCTCCTACAAACCTGCAAGTGTTTTGCCAATTTTTTACCCCCAAAAATGTTACAACCCTTTATCACCCCCCACATCCCGTACTCTACAGATTTATCTCCGCCAGACTATTTTCTGTTCCCCAAGTTGAAAATTAAGTTAAAAGGACTCCACTTTGCAGATGTTGCTGCGATCCAACAAGCCGTAATTGATGAATTAAAGAAGGTCCAAAAATAAGAATTTTCGGCAGCTTTTCAGAAGCGGTACGACCGCGCTAAAGCCTGTATATATGCCAATGGAGCTTATTTTGAATAAAAAACGTGTCTTCGATTTTTAAAAAAATCAGTCCTAAAATCTTTGGACCGCACTGTGCAAATAAATGAAATGAATAAAGCTGCTGATAATCTTTACACGACACACCCACGCTCGTGTATCAATCATATACATATATATACATACATATACACACATATACTTACTTACTTCATGGTGCAGAGTTCTTCTTGAGAAGCTAACTGGTTTGCAGCTAGTCAAGAAATTCCCCTCATTTCACGGAACCCGAAGGTTCATTACCGCACTCACAAGCGTCCACCATCTTTCCCTATCCTGGGCCATCCCAATCCAGTCCATATACCCACATCCCACCTCCTAGAGATCCATCCTAATATTATCCACTCATCTAAGTCTAGGTCTCCCCAGTGGTCTCCTTCCCTCCGGTTTCCCCACCAACACCCTTTACACCCCCCTCTCCTCACTCATATGCGCCACATGCCCAGCGCATCTAATTCTTCTCGATTACCTCGTCCCTCCCAGGTCCAAATATTCTCCTCAACACCAGGTTCTCAAACACCCTCAGCTTCCTTTCCTCCCGCAATGTCAGCGACCATACACACACATATATCAGTATTATTTTCAATCACGCACAACATGTTGTTTCATAATCGTATTTTACTCGGCGACTATTTTCGTGTTCTCGTGTAATGTCCTGACGACGGCTCACATTCGGGACCGAAACTAATCTCCAAGTAAAATGCAATTGGAAAGTAACGTGATGTGTGCGATTTAAAATATTAATATATGAGGTAGGGCTAATAAGTTTTGCCTCCACTTAGACAGAAAATGAAAGGGAAAAGACATTTTAATGAAATAAAAAAGAAATATGCCTACATCAATTATTTTCAAAGCTTCATAATTACTTTTCTACAAAATCACTACACACTTCAATACACTTCCGCCAACGCTGCACTAGATTTTTTTAAAATCCGTCCTTAAAAAATGGTGTTTTGTTTT
>Ga0123352_10021249_pt1 | contig 10344 bp, 1 predicted proteins | sample TergutLab28metaG_FD_89700 | JGI IMG/M metagenome (GOLD analysis project Ga0123352, IMG submission 89700) | Labiotermes labralis P1 segment gut microbial communities from Petit-Saut dam, French Guiana - Lab288 P1 | ecosystem: Host-associated > Arthropoda: Insects > Digestive system > Gut ... | reverse complement strand
GGATAAATTTTCCGGTATTTTTAAAATTACAAGCAATGTAAAGTAATTTTCGGTTGGTTTTCGCTTTCCCCCCCCCCCCCCTGAAAACCCCCTTGTAGCCATCGAATACAGCGCGGGTGGACTCCCGGACGCGTCTGAATACGTTAATTGCTCTCTTCTGGTATGGCACCCAGATCCCTCGGTCGTCAAGCCCGTTGTAGACACTATACTCGCTGAGTTACACCGGCTGAACTGTTCCAGTAGCATGCAATATTTATAATGTGCGTTCTGCACACCTACAAGTCTGTCGCCGTTCACAGGTCATTACAGCCCAACGCGTCTCCCACGCCGACATCCTTTCGCCGAACAACCTCAAGAACTACTTCCCCCGGGCATTAAATCCTCTTCATGAAATATTAATTTCTGTTACTTTTATCCCGTGTCATTGAATTCGGTGCTGTGTGGCGCTGTGGCCGCCATTCCTTTTTGTTGCAGATTCCTTTATAATGCAACCTCCATTCAATAGGATATCTGGCTACTTTGTGTATTCTGAATGCATATTGTAACATATAAACCCCTATGCCACATTTTCTCGTAAATGACAACTATTCCATAACTTTAACCTTCTGTGAGTGAAAACTACATTGAAAAATCTTGAACAAATACCAGGCTTGGTATTTCAGGTCCTGATCAGTACGAACTACACTGAGTTTTCATAAGAAAGTGTATATTAACTCAAAAAAATGTTAAGGTAAATAAGTGGCCAAAAATCAATCATCTTTCTCAAATAGAGGAAATGGTTTCAGGCAATGGTCGCGGAATATTAATTAACATATTAATTAAATAATTTGAACTATAACTTACGTATTTTGGCTTCCGTAGCTAAGGATTTAATTTTGATCAATTTGAAACTTGGGTGTTGTTTGTGAGCTCATCGGTAGCAAATTGTATCTTTTTAAAATATCTGCACAATAAGTTCCAGGACAGAGAATGAGACAAGCAGTGTGTGTATAAACCAAACACTGAGGCATGATTGCTTTACCAACGGTTCTGCCGAAAATCAATATATATATCATACTCACAGTTTGTGTCTGTATTCTTAGTCATCCTTCTTACAATGCACATGCGCCTTACTATATAGTCATTTGTCACTTTCTGCCTCTATCATATTTTTCTACATTATCTTATAAAGCGTACGATTTACGGCAAAAGATTACTGAACATGAAAAGTGTTTTGATTTTCTCTACAAATTTGTCTACAACCTGACTCATGCGAAGAAGAACTGAAAGAGATGTAACCGAAAATGTATATTGGTATTCACATAAAGTACTTCCGATTCTTGTCAGATTTTGATCAAACGCGAATTTTCGTGAGATATCGTAGAAAATTGCATGACATCAAATTATATGAAAATCCTTCTAGTGGAAGACGAGTTGTTCCATTCTGACAAACGGACAGACAAACAGAGAGATATGATGGCGCTAATAGTCGCTTGTCGCAATATTGCGACAGCACCTAAAAACTAACACAACTTCAGTTGATGGGGCTGGCGCCAGAACCTAATGTCTGCTACCGATAGTTCTATTGATGCTCAGTTCTCACAGCACATACAGCTTGTATGTAACAATGGCAGCTGCTTAGTTCTGTTTGGAGAAACAATTGCATTTGTTTTGAGAATCATGTAAAACACAGAATAAATTATGCGAAAAAATACAGTTTCTAATATTATAGCAGTTGGTACATTCCGTTGTTACTCGGCTTAAAATACATTCTAAAATCTTACGCAAGAATGTTTTACTTTTTTCTATGAAAAGTATAAGTACATACATCTTCAAACACTAAACAGTAATCCAGACTGTTTACTCCAAAATCATCCTATTCTGTCTCCACTCACCGGCCCCTCCAGAGTTAAGAGACGCTAATTTCCTCGTATCTTGTTTCTTTTTAATACTATTTTAATATTATTCTTTCATGATTGTAAAGCCTTTAAGCACTGACTTCTCAAATCCGAAACACGATTGATTCTCTAGTAACTTCATTTAAGACGTTGGGCATCACAGTGTAAAGACAAACATAAATTATCCCTGCACATGAGAATAAGTGGTATGGCTGTAATTTTCCTACTTATTTTGTTGACATCGAAAGAATTTAGGACAAATGGTGCACAAACATTTACAAGAGTACCAACACAAATAACACTCATATATTAGACTTGATATTAAAACCGTCGTGTCTTTCATTACAAATGAATATTGTAACAGAAAGCGGAATACACATTTTTTAAATTTTTATGATTTTTTTTATTCCTCAGTGTTAACTGGCTGGGCATTTTTGGACACACTGTATCTTCTTAGAATTCAAATTGTGAAGTTTCTCTCACTTTTTTCCCATCCTCCTGATTTATCCTCTGTCTGAGTAAATAACTTCATGCAGCAGAGGTTTTCCTCAGAGTAATTGGATCTGTGAGGAAGAAACTAACAGAATGATAAGGAAATTAGCTTGCATCATGAGGAGCCACGTAATTTGTGTTCTTCGTCAAACGTCATTATGGTAACCTAATCAAAGACGTTGTAAGTCACACAGAAGGGCTGATTATTTTTACAAGCAGAGAATCCGAAGGAAAAGGCTCGCTTGGGATAAACAGAAGTTTGCGAATGGAAAATATTGAAATGGAACTAAAAGAAATATTGAGCAGGTATGTAAAATAAGAGAGAAAATATTAAAATGGAGCTAAAAGAAATATTGAGCAGGTATGTAGCCTAAGAGAGAAAATATTAAGATGGAACTAAAAGAAATATTGAGCAAGTATGTAGACTAAGATAGAAAATATTAAAATGAAGCTAAAAGAAATATTGAGTAAGTATGGAGACTAAGATAGAAAATATTAAAATTGAACTAAAAGAAATATTGAGCAGGTATGTAGACTAAGAGAGAAAATATTAAAATGGAACTAAAAGAAATACTGAGCAGGTATGTGGACAAAGAAAATCTCTGTATAAAGACCAATGACTGGACTTTGTGAAAAAGGTATTGCACCCCCAGATTCCATCAGACGTTAGGTTTTCCTGGACAGTTTGGTATTTCAAATGGAGGTGTTTATGACTTGCGATCATCTGTATAATTTAATACGGGAAAATGTAAATCAGCTGGCATTGATCTTCTAATTATCTCCAACATAGACGTCTTCAGGTATGTGATGACATGTCGGTAAAAGGTAAAGCTTTCTCTTAACAAGTCATGAAGACCTACATGTTGGATGGAATGTTGGGTTTCCAGCCTTACTTTTACATTCAGCGCAACTAGGACTGCAGAGTTGTTAGTTTACACGCCGGCCGCACTTTACCCCACAAGAAAATTCCATAATACTCATTTCTGTTAGAGGCTGCGTGGACCTCATAGCTCCTGAATTAGGACAGAAAAAATGTCACTTGAAAATTTTTAAGGACCCTAACGAGCATCGAAACTGGAACCTCGCTTCTTGTAGCACAGTGCCTCCAACTAACCTCAAACAACTGCGCCACCACTCCACCCCAAAAGAACATGTAGTCTGTTCATGTTTATCGAACGTGTATAAAATTCTGGTGAATCAATCACCGAGTCTATCTTGATGTCGAAAACTGTGAAAACTTTATATCGTCTTTTAATTCTCTGGCTCCAGTTTTTCCCGCTAAATTCGTAGGATTGACGGAACTAAAATATTCTTTTCTGCAAAAGACTGTACTCGATGACGCCGGGCTTGGGCCTGCCAGATTGTGGCTATCGATCTCCCAACTCCCGCTTGTCTCATTATACGTTACATGGTCCTCGTATAGACGAACTGGCTGAGTGAAGGGGGGTACACACTTTGGCGAAGACACGGCCTGAGAAAAACAGACAGTAGCAGCGGAGAGCAGAGGATTAGATCAGGTTGGGACGGAGTGGCAAGAGGAGGGTGGTAACATACACAAAAACTAGACCAGAGGTTTGGACACGGGACGTCTAACAGGCCTGGTTAACAGGACGTAAGTACGTGAGGGACTGAAGGAGAAGAGATGGACAAGGAGGAGATAGAGAGATAAGAAGGTTTAATGCGACGTCAGTCTATAGTAATTGGACACGAGTGCAGGACCTTGTCACGGGAAGTTCAGATCCTTTAGCGGATATCCACGTTGTCATTAGTGACATACATCACTGGCTTTCTGACGTAAATCCAGTGGCCTTGAAGTGTTAGTGAACTTCCCATCATTCTAATCTTTTGTAACATTTGACGATCTCTGAAATGTTAAATTCATAGAATAGTTAGAACTCCAGTGCAATTGTAACCAGAAACAATGCGCTTCTCTTTAAAAAGCCGGACGATTAATGCTGCATAAGGAAGTAATCGTTGTTCTTGTAAGCCTCAGGCGACGACATTAAACAAAATGTGTGGGAAAGCGCTAATATTAATGCAAATGCAGAACCGAGTAAATATCACGCTCTCAAAAGGACAAGACTTTTCATTTTCGTAACTAAATCACCTTATGAAAACGTGTGGGGAAGCGAAGTTACTGCTCCACGCATTCCTAATCTCGGAAATGCACGGACATAAGCTGCCACAATTACGTCCGAGCCTTTTGCCCTCCTTAAAATCTCCCAAGTTCCCAATAGTCAATAGACTAAAAGGATGCAAGAGTCGGTCTTAACTCTGTGGGGAAGACAGAAACACGTTTACGATGCCCGAAATTGCAACCACATTTCTTGAAATACCAGAATGTAGCCCAGAATGTGATTTCTCAAGACTTCAAAAGTAACTAGATAATTATATGCCTACTTTTTATGTAACGAATAAACACAAACTTAAGTATAGTAATAACAGAGACAAAGGTGAATAAATTGTCATGACAAGTTCCTAGTCGCTCATGTGGCCAAGAAATTCCTCACCATTTAGCAGGATAAGAGGGTTTATGCAGATATGTGACTATCGTACTGGTCGATTTTATCCAGAAGCTTTTGTATCTAGAATACAGATAACATTGGGACAGGGACCGCTCTGAAATACCAGTAAACTAATACAAACTTTACAATTATGTTCTTCATATCTTACATACATCTTTAATATTTACTGCTCCGTGAGCAGCTACATTGTCATCTCGTCGTCGGAGAAGTCAATTACGAGATTCAGAGAAGTCTCTCTTATAAGAAATATTATCAGGAAGACGGAATAAAACTGTGGGAATAAAAGGGGCCAGCATTAGACCAGGACACAGGTTTTGCTTCGGTGACTGCCCCGAAAATCCCGGAAGAATGCTTATCGCACTCTAGAAGAAACTGTAGATTATATCAAGGTTTACCCTTCCAAATAAGCCTAATTTTACCCATTTACTGACTAAGTTGTTTTATATGTTGCTAATGCTGTACTTAGGGGAAACAAGGTGCTGAGGACAAGTAATAGGGTAACAGGGTAACTGGATAACAGGGTTAAAGGAGCTTGGAGACCATTGCACAGTGACCGGTACGTGTTGAGATGCATAACATGTAACCTTGACGAAACAGGGTCACCCTAGACCAGGCCAAGAAAGCCCAGAAGGGGAGTAGTGGTATAACTTTACCTTTTGCCTAACTTCGCCGCTAGAAGGGGTAAGTGGTCAAAGCCACGCTCCAGCAATTTTTTCCGCAGGAAAGAGATCCGGTGTCCATTGAATAAAAGGATGGACCGGACCCAGAGCGTTTCTGGATGGTTTCAGGAAATTTCGCCACCTCCAGGAATAAATCCCGGACCATCAAGCTTGTAGCGAGCCGCTATAATGACTGAGCTATACCGGACCATACATGAAATATAATTAGGACGATAAAATCAGGGAAATATAGGCAAAGAATTTACGAATGTACAAGACGGATTTAGCTTCTTTCTTTTTAGCATAAAAGACTATTGGAGTCCTCGTCAAAACGCAACCAATTATGCTGACGATTTCAGTCTCTATCTGCAGTTTTCACAAACAAACCATCCAATTATCCAGTGTATCCAGTGTTATATACCTCACGGTAAGCTAACGTTTGGTGTCAGGATTTCACCGAATATGCAGTCTGTGAACTTGAATGAAAAGTTCTAGTAAACAGCTTTAGAGAATCAGCAGTATAGTTACAAGGCCTCTTTCCCTCTCGTTTTCCCACCAAAATCCCGGCTCCTTCTGGAGGTATTTTTATGAAGTTTGATGTTTGAAGATTTTCTAAAGTATGGGTAGAAAATTTAATTTCCATTAAAATTTGTCAAAAATATCAGATACATTAAATGGTGACCTATGTATCTTATGATAATATCTCGCCGAATTCTTCTCAGAATGAGAATTTTTAGACAAACTTTTACAGAAAATCAAACCACATATTTTATGTTCAATAAATGTTTCTTTCCGAAAATTGTGACTTTTTTAGACAATATGTAAAAATATGATAGAAATAGAAAGGCCACTGACGACAATAGAGTGCAGTGCATAAAAGAGGCTATTTACACGCAGGATAACAAAGACAATGTTATAGACACAAGCATTGATACTATTGAACACTTATTGCTTTTCACAGCAACAATGGTTACTCTAACGCGCCGCACTGTTAGGTAGTAAGGCCATTGCCTGTCTTGTTTAATGTCATTTTTTAAAATTCTATTGTTCTAGCCATCAGCTGATTTAAGTAGCTGACTTCGGCTGAAGGCCCATCATGCCAAACGCTTGATAAAATCCTTTGTAAAAATTCTGTAATTTTTGAATTTCTATTTGGGGGGTCTCCAGCCCGGCAGCGTCCACGTTATGTGTTCTTAAATCTTTAATGAATAATATTTTGATTTGTTAGATGTTTACCAAATACTTGAACTTTTCCACACATTCCAAAGGTTTATTGATTGTCTTTAAGCTGTGGATAATATACTGCTTTCCATTCACGACAGCAAAACGTATGCCTTCTTCTAAGCAATTTATTCGAAATTTTTTTCCTAAATATTTAGGATGAAAGGATTTGGGGAATTAATTTTTATAGACAAGAGCATATATGGCATTTAAAGTATATTTTGTCTTCAAGTATTTTGTTTTTCGCCATATAGATAAGAATAAGCGATTGTCCATAACTGTCATATTTTGCGGTAAATACACATTTTACCGTTTATTGTACTTCTTTTGAAATTATGATTTTTTGTTAATTATTTCGTGATCCTAATCCTGAATTCCACTTGGCAATAAATTATTTGTACAAGTGCAGAGTAAAGGACAAATATACACGAGTATTTAAAATGAACACTGCCACCAAAACTAGACAGTCAGTACACTTGGTGTAATAATGTGAAATGCCAACTTGATGCAACAAGGTAATTTATTGACGTATCCTTAACTCGACATGTTTCGAGGAGTGCTAGATGTTAAGTTGCAACATATGGGTTTCTGCACCGAGTTTGGAGATGGGCATAGCACCATCCGCACCGTACACACAACCTACGCAGCGGCTCTCAAGACCACCACCCATCCAAAAACTCGGTGCAGAAAACCATATGCTGCAACTCAACGTCTAATGCTCCTGATGATGGGCGTATGTACCCGAAACATGTAGAGGTAAGAATACGTCAATAAATTACCTTGTTACATCAAGTTGGCATTTCACTTTATTTCATGATGAAGATGCACGGTCAAACAACCCTCACACTTAATGCAATTTAGCGATCCAAATTTATGTCTCTACTTTCACAACCTAACTAAAAACTTCTGAAAAAAAAATTATTAATGAGTACGAAATAAGTAATTTTTACTGCAGAACAAAATATCGAATTTTATGTTTTGCTCGCCGTGCATTCTGGTACGACTCTGGGTAAATGACTAACGTGAAGCACAATTACGTTGTATAATATGTTTATTATTATAATAATCCTCTACATGTTTCGACCAACTCTGTGCTCATCATCAGGAGTTCAAATTGTATTAATACAACATCTGTTATAGTACTCTCTGTAAGTGACCGTCCGGTGTGCAGGTTGCAAACTGTATTATACCAGATGCTGTATTAATAAAATTTGAACTCCTGATAATGAGTACAGAGTTGGTCGAAAAATGTAGAGGATTATTATAATAATAAACGTATTATACAACGTAATTGTGAATCAATTTGGTCATTTACCCTAGTTGGTCATATACCCAAAATATCGAAGTTTGTCGAACTGGAATATGATTAAATTTACTGTGAAATTTATGCTTTTAAAGAACAAGAGTTACCTAAAGTTTGGAAATAGCTTTCAAAATCTCTCCGGTTTTCTCTAAGTTCTGCATTTATTGCTGTATTTTTATGGTCTGTATCTTTCTTATCTTCTGCCTTTGAGATTTGTGATACGAGTTGTTGGACACTATTTTCTTACATTAAGCGAACTGAACCATCATGTCCGACTTGACCAGAGAGAAATGTCTTCCTAAACGGAAAACATCTTGAAAAGAAAATGGGTCAGAGAAAATTGGTTCTGTAATCCAGATAAAACTCAACAAATATTCATTTCAATGTACAGAATTGTACAATTACTTGTTGATAAGTAAGAATGTCCGCACGACCGAGTAATTTTCCTTAGATACCCGGTAGGTACAATGACTTTTAACTTCCTGAAGGTGTCCAGGCCGAAACTGGGGCCTAACTAGCCTCCTGTTCAATAGTTAACAAGTGTTCATTCCTCAGGAGTAAGGCAGCCCGGAGGTGAAGCTTATCTCTCACCTAAACTTGGTACTGATTTAATGCCTTCATAAGGAATTATTTAAACAAGCAGAGCCCAACTTACTGTTACTTTTTAACGCTAAACCCATACCAGTATTTATAACGAAATCTGTTTACAGTGAGTTGGCTTGGCATAAGAGTTCATTTTATTTTAACTTACTCTTTTTCACTCAGATCTACCTATATTACTGACGGTAAGAGCAAACGAAAGCTACTTACGACCACGTAAGGGGAATGCATACAGGGATTATAAATTCTTCGAGTTTTCTTTCAATTTAAATTTGGTTTTCTTACTCTATTCCTTGTTATCATACAGTGTAACTCCACCCGATTCTCTAAAACAAGAATCTGACACGCGGAAGACGCAGGTACACATCATTTCATGGCATATTTAATGTCCTAAAACGAAATAAGGCCTATTACAAGTATGTTTATTCCAAAATCGCATTATATTTAGTGCAGACTTAAACAAAAGTCACGGAATAAGTCAAAAGTATCCTTTTTTATTACAAACGTTGCTGCATAGGAATAGTTTCGAAGCTAGTGTTTTGTTCGACTTTAGTTTTAAGAGTTTCAATTTGACGGGTGTAAAAGCATCTAGGAAAACTATTAGAACCAACCGTGGAACTCGTCCAGCTTCAAATTGAAATTGGATTGGTTTGCCATACTAATTCGCCCGAAAGAGAAGTTCTTCTAAGCATTATAAACCTCTTCCACGTAGAAATTCAAATCTGCAGAGACTTGTCGCTGTTTTGATCGGTAAATATTTGCAGACCTTTCGGGCGGGTTTACTGTTTCAAAATTCAGTGTGTAAGCAGTTCAGTCTTGGTCTGGGTAGGACCCATTACAGCCATCGCGTTAGGTTATTTATTAACCGAACTTGCGTCTACCGAGAAGACTTCATAGACACCGCAGTGACCTTAGACCTCTCATGTAGGTCATCTTTTCACTATGGTCTTTTAAGTAAGTGGTTCCACTCCGTTTCGTATTCGATATGTCGAAGGTTCACATTTGTTTCCAAGTACAGATTATTTTTGTGAATTTTGATAATCCCTTATGACAAATGTCGGTGCTGTTTGCCAGGTTAATCAAATGCAGTTTTTTCTACACTGAGCCTCACATGTTATAAACTTATCATCATATTTGTTCGAAGATATACACTGTAGGCCACTTGCAGTGTCTTTGTTGTAATGAATTCAATGTTTAAAAAATTTAGTAAATTTCTAAGAAAAATTATTCATCCCCTAGTGATAAATACATAAATAAAAGTACTGCATCTTAGTATTAAGCAAGAGAGCCGTACCCACTAAAATCGTAATTTTGGCTTCTAACTTGTAGACTATGGAGTAAACTGGGTCAGTTTGGACAGCAAATTTACTTCATAAACATGAAAAGAATTCAACAAAACAAAACAGCTACTGTCACAAATTTAAAATTATGTGTAAACAGTGACTTAACCTACAGGACGTATATTCATAAGCAGACCCTTTCATTTTGATGTTTTGCTGACCGTGTATCTCAGTATGTTTATCTTAGTAAATAACCAACTTGATGCACACAATTTTTTGTTTTACAATAAGTTTTATTTCATGCCTCTACATGTTTCGAGCACATGGTGCTCGAAACATGTAGAGGCATGAAATAAAACTTATTGTAAAACAAAAAATTATGTGCAT
>Ga0123352_10021247_pt1 | contig 10344 bp, 3 predicted proteins | sample TergutLab28metaG_FD_89700 | JGI IMG/M metagenome (GOLD analysis project Ga0123352, IMG submission 89700) | Labiotermes labralis P1 segment gut microbial communities from Petit-Saut dam, French Guiana - Lab288 P1 | ecosystem: Host-associated > Arthropoda: Insects > Digestive system > Gut ... | reverse complement strand
TTTAAACATGGTGTATACTCTCCGTTTCTTTCTCTTCAAAATGCAGTTTGTTTCATAATTCTAACATATTTGGTTCCTGTATTATTCACATTTTATATACAGGGTGTGCTAAAATTAAAAAAAATAATTCCGGCAACAAAAGGTTAAGTGTATGTGATTAGGGGCGTAGCTGTCCCCGTAGAATTTTATTGCCGCTCCGGGCACAGAGTCCAATGAACGGCAAAGTGCGTGGAAAATTTACATTCAAAGCAATATTAAATAGTCAGTCTAAGAGATCTGTGTTTTTATTTCAAAGCTACGTTTTCCACTCTAAATATCGATTAAAATCAGGCTAAAAAAAAAAAAGAAAGTCATTCAAGTGCCAGTAGAACCTTATGATGTTGCTTTAAAGTAGCAATGTATTTGTGTTGACTGAATGTTTAATATTTTTAATAATTTCTGAGGACACAACGGGATGAGTTCTACTAATTTGGCAGAATTTATATTTGGAATGAAATATTTTTATTTTCTTGGCTTAACAAGTTTTAAATTCTTCAGTCCAATAAAAGGAAATTCAATGAATAATTGTGGATCTTTTAAAGTTCATGACTTCTGTCGGGGCGACCCCACTACGACTACTTGCTCCTGAGTGAAAACACCTGCGTGTGTGTGACGTATTTTATCCAGCCTTGTTTGACTGTATCCCGCTTGGCCACGCTTGGAAGGTGCTATTAACAGCTTTATGAACGTATTTACTGGCAAACTTACAACGAGTTAGTTATGTCATTCTGTCTCTCTCTCTCTCTCTCTCTTCGTATTTTTTTTTTAGTATATTAGATTGAAGCTATTTACTAAAATTTGTCGACACTTTCCATTTTTCATCAAAATCAACTTAACAATAACAAAAACTTTTACACGAAACCTTCTGCGCGTTTCTTCTCGCATCTTTAGTTCAACTCACTGAGTATTTTCATTAAGTACTAGCGCAAATTTTCTTTGCATGCTCAAAGAAAAAGGGCAGATGGATTTTGTCGGTATTGCCTGTAGGCCTACATACTGATAAACTGTATTTTTTGACAGTAGGCCTAATATAGCTGATTCATCTACTTTAGGATCTATTCGTTTCTGAGGTTTAATAATGTGTAATATGTGTTCCTGATTTTTTTCTTGTAATTTTGCGTGATGAGGGTTGCCTTGAGTGTTGCATGTTATTTTGTGTGATGCGTGTTACTGCGTGTGATGTGTGTTATTGTATTTTATTGTGCTTTATTGTACTGCATTGTGTTGTTTTGTCTTGCATTGTAGCACACTGCCACCAGGTACAAACCCATTTGCAGTTTAAAAAATAAAAACAATAGTGGGATTAAATTCACAAAGTCTCCAGCTTCGAGAGAAGGTAACGTTAGCGAGCCTAGGCTGATGTCACAAGTAGGAAGAGTGACGCGAATTCGTGTGCGTGTGATCAGTATGCTTCTGCAGTCAGAGCGGTGGAGATGTCAGTATTCGTCTGCTTACGCAGCAGCTGCAGTCACGTGACTGACGTACGAGGGTCCTAAGGTTTGTGAGACTTGCACTGAACGTTGTCATACAAAATGGCGGAGACTTTGTGGATTTAATCATGCTGTAGCAGAGTTACATGGGTATGACTTGTCATATCACGGTCCTCGTTCCACAGACACTTCACACTAAGCTCAGTGGGTCACGTCCTAATTATTCAAAATTAAATGCAGCGATTCAGGCGAGAAAAGTCAGCGATTGTCATGTGGCCAAAAATAAAACATTCAGCCTCAATATTTTTTACAGCTACTGTGTACTGTCGGTAACTTTCACAGCTTCATATTAATCTTTCGTTGGTGAAAAAAAAATGCGTCAGTCCCTTTTGAGTGCTTCTGAACTTATAACGTGTCTTACAATTTGAATATCAAAGGCAGAAAAGCTAAGTTGATTCATTATACCTTTGGCTGCACAGCCCACTTTACTCCGTCGTTCCGCAGATTCCAAGCTAATACCTGTTGTATTTGTTTAAGATTTTCCTCACTTCGTGAGAATCACCGGCAGTCCCACAACATCTGAGGTTAGTTTTCCTTGTCCACATACCGATGCCAGAGTTGCAGAGCGTTAGATTCGTAATGCGATTTTTGCACGACGTTAACTTTTGATTGGCCTGAGAACATCGGTGGCTCTCGTGCTACCTACTGAATGACCACGCGTAAACCACCGGTGTGTAACTCACGGTAGCCTACATGTATTTTACGTGAATGGTGGCGATTGGTGGGCTTGTGCACGACGTTGTCAAATCGTTAGAATGAACTGTTCTTGAATATGGTTATAAAATTTTTAGCTTTCCATAATTTTCTGCGTAAAAACGCGGATCGTAAGCAAGGGATTGAATGGGACAGTTGGGCAAATATAAGGGCAGTAAGAAACGAAGAGGTAATACTGTGTCGCCAGTGCCTTCTTCCGCGAATTCACAACACCATGCCGCTCATTTATAGCGGGGTTAATTAAACAAGATCTCCAGCGTCAGGTGCAGGTAATTTTAGCGGGTATAAGCTGATGTCAAATCGGGAAAGTGCGCGAAATCGTGTGCACGTAGATCGGTGGGTTTCTGCAGTCAGAGAGGTGAAGGTGTCAATATTCTTCTGCTTATGTAGCAGCTGCAATCATGTGACAAGAGAGCCGTACCGTTTGTTAAATTCGCGCTGAGGCTTGTCGTGTAAAATGGCGGGTTCTTTGTGGATGTAGTCCTGCTATACTCTAACAACATTTCGTTGTTGTCAGCCATTGTAGTTACTGGCGCCACGGCGAAGAGAACAACAACTAACCGACACTGTTTTAACCGTCCATTGCAAATGGCTTAGGTGTGTTAAAGAAGACTAAAAGTCGGTTTTTGTCATAGCAGAAACATTTGAAATTTCAGAGAAATCCTGTTGCACCATCTCACAACACTGCAGTGCTATAGCTGTCTGTCTCAGTAACAGAACTTCACTCACAGCTTTTCTGCTTGAGTGTGTAGTCTTAACTTTAATCATACTGTTGTGATAATAAACAATTAAAGAGAATAAGACCGTCAGTCACAACTACCAATGTTTATTGTATATTGGTTACGACATGTTTCGGCCAGAATAGGCAATTGTCAGGTAAAACAGGTAACAAAAATAATAAGAAACAACAATAAAGTGTTTGAGTTTAATATCTCATTTTACAATGAAGGGATGATTTTAAGGGAGTTATGTAGTAATATAGTCTTCAAGTATTAGAAAGGTAAGGGAGGGGAATATTCTGGGAAGTTGTCTGTGTGTGTGAATAAACTACCACAGTCTACAACTACAAAAGTGATCAGTGGTTGGGGAATAGTGTGACAGCACTACAAGTACTGCTATATGTCATGCTGAGTAAAGGCAAATATAATGCAACTCCACGTATGCCAGAGTGTGACTGTGAATTTCTTCATTTATATCCAGGGCTCATTTTTTTGTTACCTCAGGATATCCATTATCAATGCATCACAGATAATGCTTGGCTGAAATTCTGAGAATTTTAGCTTTCACAAATACAGATGTTTGCACCCTGTTTATAAACTGTAAGTACTAATGAGCATTGGCGTCTTAGAGTTGACCATAGTCTGTTATGGGCTTTTGCTTCAGTGAAATATCCCCAAATAAATATGCACTCATTGTCAATGACATGCTCAGATGTGATGACATTTTGCTCCATTAGGAGTGTCTATAATTCGTTAAAAATTTAAGATTTTCCCTAGTGAACACCCACGTTCCATTTCTTTGCAGGGGTTTGCGCACTTAGGGTAACAGTTTCCATCTTGTTGGCATTGGGCATAGGAAACGAATACAGTGCAGTACAAAAGTTTGTATGCTGCTTGTGCTTACTCACAAGTAACAACCTCATAAATAAAGTTGAAAACACAAGATTTAAATATGTTGTAACACGTGCGAGTGCGAGTGGCAACGATGAAGCCCATGAAGAGTTGTGAAGCTGTTACCATTATAGCAGTGAACCACTGTAATCATCAGCAACAGGGTCCAGAAGCCATTCCAGGCTTGTGTGCTCAGGAATTGGTCTTGTTATTTTTCCATAGCTGACCTACGTTTCTTTTCCCGGGCGAAGTGTATTATGGTCTGTTCTAAGCAGAGAATCTTCTTCAGTTGATTTACAAGTCTGTGATGTAATTCAATTAATACAAAAGGCTTAAAAGTCTGTGGTGTAGCACATTGAGTACAAAAGCTATAAACAATAGCATATTCTACATAGTCCTGCCTTTGTCCATACAACTTTCAGGTGGATCCAATTTGCCTGACAAGGGAGAATGAGTTATTATTCTTTAATGTCAGTGCTTGGTTCAGGTTCCTTTTCTTTCATCAATCTGTGATTATCAGAAAAAAATTGATTTGGAAACCTGTGGTGTCTATTGTGTAGTGAAATTTGACCGACATTCGTCCAGTCATAAATTCCCCTCTTTCTACATAGCAGTCCACAGGCTGTTTTCCTATAGAATATTGTTTTAACATCACTCAGTGAGACACATTAACCATACTAAATCGGCACCACACTTGCTGATTAGGTAAAATCAGAAAATGGCCTTCCCCTTCCGTTCATTAGACACACCACAAAAATAAGTACACAGTGACAGAGGGAAGTGATCTCAGCTAAAGGTCAAAACAAGATCTTCCTTCTTTCAGGTTTCTCTGACCTGAGTCAGGACGACCAATTGATCCTAATCAAGGTTGGTTTCTTCGAAATCTGGCTGGGTCACGTGGCGAGACTTACATCTGATTCCACGCTCACCTTTTCTGATGGAACATACATCACCCGTCAGCAGATGGAGCATATGTACGACGTAAGTAATGCCCTCTACCCATTCTAATGTCACACTCACTTTGCCATGAAATGTACCTTTCCCGTGTCTCTGCCTGCAGTTCAGTGTTTCCACGTAGGCTCCCTACTTGATGTAATACTTGTAGTGAATTTCCAAAGTCTTTATACACTTCCCAGGATTCTGGTCAAACATAATAAACCTTCAATCTCGTATAGCCACTGTAGTTACTGAAACATATGCTTACATTTCTGCTCAGAGGCCATTAACCCTAATCCTGCTAATGTGGAGAATAAGGTGAGCTCCTAATAATGCCAGCAGATGGCAGATGGGATTTAACTCGGCGTTTAAAATGTTAAATATCCTTTCTGTGACCAAATGTCACACAAGCGTTCCACTTGCCAGACATTTTTGTGCAAGTCCAAACACACTTACCCACCATGTAGCCCCCCCCCCACCAGCCAAGTTACAGGACATACAGGCATAAATTATTGTCCTGTACTAATGTTACATAATATGTAAACTTACACTTCAGATATTGCTTACTATTTAACCCTTATCCTGCTAACGTGGAAAATATGGTAAGCTCCTAATAATGCCAGCAAATGGCAGATGGGATTTAACTTGGTGTTTAAAGGGTTAGGTTTAATCTCCTAACATTTGTGGGAAAAATTAAAATGAGAGTAGAAGAGAGTAATAACAAATAATTCTAAGATTTTTTTGCTCTTCAGCTGTCATTTTTACTGGTTTGTCGAGGCAAAGGACCGTATATGTACGTTTGCTTGTGACGTTTCTGTGGGCACACAGAGTACACGGTATTCAGCGTGACTTGTTAATTGTTGCACCATCCCCACTAAACAAGTAATAGCACACAAACATATTTTGACATCATCCATAATTCCTTGAATCGGACAGCCGAAACATGTAGTTGTGTTAAAGAAACCAAATATACAAGATCTATGTAGTTGTGTTTGTTGGGTAATAAAAATAAATATTTTAACCAAAAACCATATGATTTGTAGGTATGGAGTGATTTCGACAGTTTATAATTGTATGTGTATTCTTTTTCTCACCACCCTGAAGATGGCCGCATGAGTGGCCGAAACGATTTCGGTGAATACTATGTAATAAAATTACATTCATAAATCCAAGTGCATTTTGATTTCTTTTAAAAATTTTATACATAACTTTATATGTTCGCGTTTGTTTTGAGCGCGTTTTCTCTCATACTTTCAGCCGGAGTTTGTGTCATCATTATTTCAATTTGCTTCTTCGTTAAACACACTCGGGCTCAACGACACAGAGTTGGGCCTTTTCTCCGCCATTGTCCTCCTCACTGCGGACCGTCCGGGGGTCACGGACCTCAAGACTATTGAGCATCATCAGGATCGACTTATTGATGCACTTAAAGTGCAGGTGAGTGTTATTGCTCTTAGTTACACAGATTTATATGTGTCAGCGAAATAGATGGGGCTTGCACACTAGCCCACAGCAATGGGTGCAGCTCTTGCCAAAAAGGTTGGAGACACATGCTGTAGAACCTTCATTGTATTTGATGATGCTAGCATGATGTAATAGCAGTTTTTCCCAAACTTTTCAGCTCACGGACCTCTTTTCACTTCAAAAAATAACCACGATCCTTGCTCACATAAATATAGAATTACAGATGACAGGTATCCAGAATTAAAAAAAAGAAAATGTTTTATCTCGGAATTGACCTTAGATCGTTACAAGTATGTATCACTAGCATACTTAACAACACACTGCATGATTTGATCTTAATTAAAATGTTTGTCACTTGCTTCATGGGTACAGGTAGTGCCTCAGTTAGATATTCTAATGGTCATATGAAATAAACACACGGCCAATTAAAGAAGTTCTGAGACTTTTTTTAATAAACGTTCCTGTAATTTAAAAAGTTAGTAAAATTCAAAGTAGCCATTACAAAACTGTATCCACATATACCCTAGGAACTGTTCTTTGTTCCCCTGGGGTCCACAGAACACACTTTGGGAACCACTGATATGTAGTGTATATAAATAATCTAGTGAGACATATAGCGCACATTATGAGTCTAGCAAGACATGCAGTGTATATGATGAGACTAGCAAAGCATGTATGTAGTATAAGTGATGAGGCTAGCATGATGTGCGCATATAGTGTATATGATTAATCTAGTGAGACATATATTGTACATTACAAGTCTTGCAGGCCATGTAGTGTATATGATGAGACTAGCAAGACATGCAATACGTAAGGTGGCTATTGGGCATATAAAAATGCAGTCATTCAATGGCCTGCAAATTCCATGTTTAAAAGCTCGCTTTTTTATGTAGTGTGAATAAGAATTAGCAGTTTTTCTGAACACCTTTAGGTTTTTAGGATCAAGTCACACCAAATACCGCAGATTTCAAAAAGCACCTGCAAGTGTTCCAGCTTCTCAAGCTTTCATGACCCATGCCATTGACAAATCAGTTAACTAGGGCCATGTCATAACTCAGGTGGTTAATCCTCAGATTCTGTCTGTGGTGACTCTTAATAAGTCCAATCAATGGTCAGTCCTTGCGGAGGCTGTGTTGAATAAAACGGCCCTGGAACAGTGAGAAATAATCGTTATTTGTTGCAAGAATCATTATGAAAACTATATACACCTTGTGCGGCCGGAATGCAGGTGTTACACATGGTAACTATAGTATTTTAAATCCTTACGTCGTCCCCTCGGTATTCAAAGAGGCCCCTCTACCCATTGGGGTGTAGCTGGGAAGGAGGTGGGGGCAATGATACAGCAGCCCTTGGCAGCAAAATAAATACTTCAAATAAAAAAATGTGAATCTTTTGCTCAAAAACTTGAAATTACTAAGATAAAACGAAAGGAAATCCAATAAATAATTGTGACTTTTAAAGTTCATAATTTGTATTAAGGTTGGCCATTATGATTATTCACCTGGCAGGCGCCAAAATTCCTACCTATGCTACTGCTTACAAATATTCTGCATATATTCCTTGTTCCCCCCATGATAACAATCATGACGCCCAAAACCTTCATACGTGTTGCTGAAATTTGGCTAGGTGTCTCGCAATCACGCGAGCGAGCCACAGATGTTGGCCAACCTACTGGTTAAGCTGCCGGAACTGAGGAACCTGGGGGCGAAACACTCTGCTCACTTGGACTGGTTCCGCCTGAATTGGGCCAAGCTCAGACTGCCACCGCTCTTTGCGGAGATCTTCGACATTCCCAAGTGTGAGGAGGATCTGCAGTGAGAGGTGGGTATCCACTTACCATCACCACATTCCGAAGGGTAGTATACTAAAATCGTCCCTGTGCTAATTAAACACCAGGTGATGAAGACATATTGTTTGTTAATTAAGGCACAGCTCTATTCGCCCCTAACTTCAGCACTGCATGGACCACATGATTGGCTGCAGGCTTCAGCTGCTTTACTGCTGGCCCGGAGAGGTTCAGGAGTACATGTGGCCAAAGCTTAAAGTAGTAACACTCCTTCTCCCCTGTGCCAATAAATTTTAAAATTTATGGGTTATCAGCCTCCCACTTTTACACACTGTTTAGCCAACTACATACACACATTTTCCTCTAAATCATTTAGTTGGTAGTAGTAGTTCAGTATATTGACTAGTTTCCAGGCTGGATGACCGGAAAATTGGGGTTCATTACCTGTATGGCAGAGACTTTTCACCACACCTAAACTGGATCTGGGACCCACCCAATCTCCTGTCCAGTAGAATAATCAGGGCTCTTCACCCTGACATAAAGCAACAGAGTGCGAGGTTGACCACTCCCACTAGCACTGAATTTATTTTAGTATTAACCACTGACTGGCTGTGCTGTTACTGAAGTGGTTAATTGCCAAGTTGTCAGCATGGTGTTTCAGCTTCAATCTCGGATGACTGATGTGAGATTTGTGATTGATAAAGTTAGATTTTCCGTGCTTGTCACCATTCCACAGTTGCTGTGTACTCATTTATCCCTGCCCCCAATGTGTGAAATATCCCTGACCATACAGCACATTATCACATTTTTTGTTTTTGCACTTGGGGCTTCATCCCTTTTCCTGGCTGTTCCATGTTTTTAAGTAGAGAAGTTTTTATAAAAGGGGTGATTAACTGAATTTAATTTGTGCTAACAGGATTGTAGAAGCTGACGTTCACTGGTTTCCCTTCTGACAACATCTCTGTCCTGCTGTTATGGCACTTCTACATGCAGCCTTGTCTTTTCCACCCAAGCAATTCAGTATGAGGACTTGAAGACTGCAAGATGATTTGGGGCCATGTGCACCTTGTGCTTCATGTGAGTGCACAAGCTGTATTTCTGCCTAAGGCTACATGAAGTGGAATATGTCCTACGCTAAACAGAGCAGTGCAGCACAGGAATTTCATTCAAACTGATGGCTCCATCATCCAAGCTGCCATCCTCCTAGACAAAGCTAACAGATTTTGTGACCCTGAATGCAGCTGGTAGGCAGAATCAGTGGGGTGGCAGTGCACATCATCATCTACATGATAGTGATGTCTCTCTCCCTCCCCGTCTCTCTCTCTATCCCCCCCCCCCCCCCTTTCTTGCTCAATGGTTGTTAAATAATGTGCTAAAGATGGCGTGAAGGCCGCAGTAGAGCTAGCAGCTCCACTCCACTTGCACCCCTCACAATCTATTTTTATCATTATGTACACATCTATATACAATAGGCCTATGTCTATGACCCTGGCAAGATATACCTCCTACAATGCGAGACAATGGTTAGTTCTTAAACATTAATTTATTACTTTACCGTGTTCTTTGCAGACACGTGTTGCTCACGTACTTTGTGCATGGAAAACATATCATAATGTATAAATAAGTAAGTAAGGTAGCAAAATATTGTGCATTTCAAGCATCTGGCATCTTGACAGATCTTAAAATTCCTCCTTAAATATATTACAATGTATATTTGATGTTGTGTACTTGTAAATATTTATTAAATAATTAGAGATGTTATGAATTAATTATTATATTTATGAGTATTGAGGTCTTGGGTGTTGTTAGTGGGGGGAGGGGGTTGGGATGGGTAAGTTGGAATAATATATAAATATATAAAAACAGAACTCTTTTTGTTATCATGGTAAACTTGTTAGACAAATCATATCAAGACAGCTTTTTGAAGGACATAGTTTCAAGGTGGCATGCAATGATGAGACAACATCATGTCACACTAGTGTTTCTGCCAGCACTGTTTGCTTACTTTTGTGACAGAATGCAGAACCTCATCACATAATGTGTTCAAACAGAAGACAGCCTATGCCAGCCGTACTGCTTTTTCCTAATAACAGTATCTGTACTGCATGCAGACGGATGAACTAGGAGTGGAATGATAGAATGATGATGTGAATACTGAAGGAGGGGAGGGGAAAGTATGAAAATTGCAGTAAGACACTCCTTCAACCCTTGGGCTTGGTATATCCTCTAAGTACAAAACTTTCTGTCATGTTGGTTTATGATATAAATAATACTTATTTAACTAAATGTACACTGTAAGTAGTGT
>Ga0123352_10021246_pt1 | contig 10345 bp, 7 predicted proteins | sample TergutLab28metaG_FD_89700 | JGI IMG/M metagenome (GOLD analysis project Ga0123352, IMG submission 89700) | Labiotermes labralis P1 segment gut microbial communities from Petit-Saut dam, French Guiana - Lab288 P1 | ecosystem: Host-associated > Arthropoda: Insects > Digestive system > Gut ... | reverse complement strand
CGCAGTCAGTACAGTTAAATCAGTACTTCCATACTGCTGAATATTCATGCGCCATGTAAAGTGCTTGGAACCCTAAGGACGACTACGGCGTTAATGCGGGTGTTTATGTAGTTCAATTTAATGGCTTTATGTCATTCATACTTTAATTACATGTTAAGTACACATATTAACATTACAGAAACAACATATTCCTGCCAGTTTTAATATGTATTTGGTAATCAATAAGTGTGTAACAGCTGTCAAAGTTTCAAAATTCTCTGGCCATTATCTCCCGTTCAACTTTGGATACAGGTGTTTTGGATTATATCGGTATACTTTAACATAAGGAACGCTCTCCCGAAGTCTGGCACATTCCTCCTGGGACACCCTGTATATATATATGAGTACATCCAAAATCCAAACTCCAAATGTTCTTTTTATATAATAGATTTTTATGGTTGGCAATGATCCCCTGATCCATAGGCTGGAGTTATGATTTAGTGTTTGAGAGAAGAAACATGACTTTCATATTTCAACAAATATCATCTATATGTGCAGGATGAACATGGATATTATCAATAATAAGCAAAGTCTTGTGTGCAATATTGTTTTCTTGGCAATTTTTTTCTATTTTGGAAATGAAACAAATCAATTTTAAACTGGTAGTTACTGTATTACATAAGAGTAACGTTTTCTGCTGTTCTGACTTCTGTGTGTTGTGGATATTGTCACATATAATATACTCATGTATTCACATGAAAAGGTAAGTTACACAGTTAATAAAAACTACTTTCCTGTTGGTATGATTTTGAGTCCAGATGGTTACAAAGAATTTTGAATTATTGCCCAGATTATTTAAGATGTAGATACAGATTCTTAAGGTACTATAAATTTTCATTTCACAAGTGTAACACAGAAGTTAAGGCAGTCACAAAGTAAGACGTTTTAAGCTTCTTTCAAAATCTCACTTTTGTACAATTTGTAATTTAAATGTTGAAACTCTAATGCAAGAAGACTGACAGTATGAAGCAGTAGTTGTGATCATCCAGTTACACCCTCTCAACCCACTTCCAGACAGAATTAAGATCTGAGTTATTGCACAGAAAAGTCAATTTCAGGGAAACAGCATAGTGTCTAATCATGGCGCCATATGGTTTCAAAGTTATTTTACGCTTGAAAATACATAATCCTGACTTCTTCCGTTTTCGGGATTATTTCACACTTGAAGTTTGCAGAATTAAATCTGACACAAAGCGGTAAATTACAAAATACTTTGCCCACACAAACCCATTCTAGGAACACTGTTGAATTTCCAATATAACTACAGCATGCCTTAGAAAGTTTGTATGCAGATAAGAAGTATCGAGAAGTATGGAATGGATGTGTATGAAACTTAATAATTGGCACTGTTAACTAAAAATTCCTTGCAGATTCCAATTGTGGTTGAGATCAAGAAAACTTAAAGGAAATTTTACATAAAGACTTTATACCTGCTTCAATGCATATCTCAAGTGTGACTTTCTAAATATTTGTGACTGAAGAATTTCTTTTTTTCAAAAGTTCTAGAGAGAAATGGAACATCCGCTTAAAATCCGGTATGATTTTCCTGTAAGTCATAAAACTACAGCAGTAATTAAACAAGAACTGACACCCTTCATAATCAGACCTGACAGTTCTGATGATAAATATTGTCAAGCATAAGCTCCTGAAGTTAAGGCACGAAGTTGTGAATCACATGCATGCACATGCACATGGGGGGGGGGCATAATTTTCTGACTGTTGATTTACATTATTTTACTTTACACAGGCTGTGTACTGTGCCATTTTTTTTAGGCACATCCACAAAATTGTGAAACGAAACCATTGGCTTCGTTATGTTTGTCTGTCCACATGGAACAACATGGCTCCCACTTGACGGTTTTTCATGAAATTTGAAATTTAAGTATTTTTCGAAAATCTGTCAGAAAAAATTCAAGTTTCATTAAAATTGGTCACGAATAACAGGTACTTTACACGAATATCAATGTACATTTTTTATTATATCTTGCTCAGTTCTTCTTAGAGTGAGAAATGTTTCATACTAAAATTGTAGAGAAAATCAAAACATGCATTTTTTTTCAATAGCCTTTTTTTTTTTAAAAAAAATGCGCTATTTTTTTAATGTGAAAAAAATATTGTAGAGCCAGACACACCACAGATGACAGTATGGTTATACATACACACTCGGAATATGTAATACTTAATGCTTTACCACTGCAACAATGGTTGCACAAACTTGCCTCAATGTTATGTTCTATGTACACTGCCTGTTTTGTTATCTAGTAGTAACTTGTGAACAGGAGCTGATTTACCATGAAACTAATGAAGCTTAAGCTTCAGGGCCTCTCACTTGCATGGGCCTCTGTCAAGGCCCTGACAGGGGCCCTAGCAAGGTGTTAAAATGATCATGTTTTTGTAAAATTTGAAAAAGTAAGATATTTTAACCACAATCTGTTGTTAGTAAATTAATAAAAATATATTACATTTCTGGTATTAGTCAGCTCTTTTAAGTTCATAATTCATTGTGATTTCTTTTCTCATTCTAACTAAACAGTCACTTTCATATCTGTGTTCTTTTTCTTAAAGGTCCCCAAAAAGACTTGGAATTGGGACAGAATGTTAGGTGTCCATCCTTACATTGACTTTTGGCACAACTAGTTGTCAGCTCTACATGCTGGTTGCACTTTACCTCCAAGGAAATACCTTGGTACTCATTTCTACTTGAGTTTGGGTTGACCCCAATGCTATTGAATGTGGACAGAAGGAATAGGTCACTTGAAAATTTCTAAGGACCCTATCAGGAATCGAATCTGGAACCTCCCATCTTGTGGCACAGTAAGAATTTCTCCCCATGTGTATGTCTGTTTCCACATAACAACTTTCAATGCAGCGGGAAATTTTTCATTAAGTCTGTATCACAGTTATTGTGAATTTCATCCCTTCAACCTAGGTGACAAACGGAAAGTTTGTTTCCTTGCAATGAAGGTCACTAATATGGCAGCATCATAAAAAGCCAGTATTTGTATTTTATTTTGTCCACTTTTACCACCTCATCTACTTTTTTCTAGCTTTGTTATCACTTGATTTTTTCCATGTCTCCTTTTATCTTTGTCTTTCTTCTTCTGTCTCACATCCTCCAATATCATCCTCTTTGCTTGCTTCCTCATCATCTCTGCCTGTAGCTTTTCCTCCTACTTCTTCCCTTCCTCTTCACCTCCTCCTCCAGCCTACATCCTTCCTCTTTTCCTCTCCATATACCCCACGTTTGCACATACCACAGAATATCTTCATACACACCAGCAACATAGAGAGATATGAAACTATGTGGCCTGGTAGGTAGGTACACCACACATTTGGTGTGTTGAGATGCTACAACATGTGATCAGGTGGGTAGGTACACCACACATTTGGTGCGCTAAGTATGTAACTACACATCATGGTGTATTGCGATGTGCCACCATGTGGTCTGGTAGGTAGGTAGGTAGGTATTCTACACATCATGGTATGCTCAAACATGACACCATGTGGTCTGGTATGTAGGGAGTTACACTACACACTATGGTGTGCTGAGATGTGAAAGCATGTGGCCTGCTACAAAGGTACACTACACACTTGGTGTGCTGAGATGTGAAACCATGTGGTCTGGTAGGTAAGTACACTAAACATTTGGTGTACTGTGGTGTGACACCATGTGGTCTGGTGGGTGGGCAGGTAGGTACACTTAACATTACAGAAGACTGTAATCATAATTAGCCTGTCATGTTTCTCCAGTTGTGTTTGATTATCAGAGTGATTTTTCTAAGTTATTACAGCTTTTTTTTTTTTGTGTAGTACTGTCACTGTGCATATATATCAGAATGTTTTGGGAAAACTAAGTATTATCAGTTAAAGAGATGTTAAACTAGTAGTGTACAATGCAACCATAAGTTACTGGAAGCTTTTATGTTTCTTTGGCTATGTACCAAGAAATGTGCAGGAATAATGATACTGCTTCCTGTTCAAGGGTTGTGCCATGAACTGTGTGAGAGGTTAAAAACAGAGGACAGGACAAGATACTGCATGCATGCTGTAATCTCTGTGTGACAGTTATGCTCATATATTCGAAGATTTATTATTTAAAAAGTTTGTAATATAAACAGATTATGTGATTTGTCACATTCACAGTGCAGATGTTCTTATCATAAAGTGTGTTCTGCGGTCACGGCATCATGGATCATCATTCTGAAAAATTATTTTTTTCTGTATTAGCCACTTCCCATACTTTTCTCGAGTCAGGAATTTTTTATTTATTATTATAATCTTTACAACTATATATCAAGTGCAATATCTTTTCTCTTTATAACACAGTAAGAAGTTCAACATCAGTGGAAGCGTGAGTTTCAAACACAACCTCCAACACTGTTGACAATTACACGGCTTTGTGACAAGTTTGATACACATGGTACCATTTGTGACGTGCATAGGGGAATATCCGGAAGACCTCTTACAGCCACAAGTCCTGCTTCTTCGGCTGTGGTTTTGGAAAGGTTTACAACATCGCCACGGAAGTCTGCTACGCAATGTGCACGTGAGACAGGGGTTAGCAGTACAAGTGTACAACATATTCTGAAAACCTTTAAGTGGAAAATGTACATCCCCAGATTATTGCATGAAATAAATGACGACGATCCAAATCGCCAAATGCAGTTTTGTGAGTGGTTTCAGCAAATGGTAAATGAGGATGAAGAGTTTGTGATGAAGATTGTGTGGTCTGATGAAGCCCAATTCAAGCTTAATGGAACAGTGAATTGTCATAATTGTGTTTACTGGGCACCAGAAAATTTACACGTTCATGTTGGCAAGGCGGTCAACCTACCGGGGGTGATTGTCTGGTGTGGACTGTCAGCTAGAGGTTTAATAGGACCCTTCTTCTTTGAAGTTAGTGTTACTGGTGAAGCGTATCAAGAAATGCTATGCTCATCCATTTGACCAGCTATACGTGCACTTTATGAAAACAGTGAGGTCTTCTACCAACAAGACGGGGCACCCCTACACTACCACCGAGATGTGCGGGCTTTCCTGGATGAGAATCTGCAAGGACACTGGATAGGACGAAGAGGTACATTTGAATTCCCACCATGTTCACCAGATTTAACACCTCTGGACTTTTACCTTTGGGGGACCTTGAAGGAAGTTGTGTATCGCAAGAAACCGGCTATGCTGGGGGACCTTTGTGCAGAAATTAGAGCGGCATGTGCAGCAATCCCCATAAACACTTTGACCTAGGTTGCTCAATCAACTGCTCGCCGTTGTAATAGGTGTCTAGCCACTAACGGCAACCACTTTGAGCACCTCCATTAACTGTACAGGTACAGGAAACTTGTATTGTGCTCTACTGTAACGTGTATTCAACTTGAGATGTATAATTAAAGTTAGTACTAACATACAACATAGAGTTTTCTTTCGTTAAAGTGTGTAAACATTTTTTTGGTGGACCCTATAAATATGAAAACTGAGCTCTGTGCAGCTCACATGCATGTATGACACATATTGCTCAGGACCACACTCACCACACCATAACATTCCATATCAGATCAAGCTTCTGCTGTAAAACTCCCAAAGGAAAAGCAGCTTAGTTCCCACAATAGGTCTGCCATATTTCTTGAGTTTGTACAAACAGGCTTTATCATCCAAGCAGGATATGATAAAACTACTGACTGGCCAAGATTTCAATAATGCCTGCAAAATAATATATGAACTTATAAAAATTCATTTTTTGAAATGACCTTCTGAGGACAATTTATAATAGGATGCTGAGGAAATTATATGGATCTACAAGGTAAAGTAGCTGGAGACTTGAGGAAACTGCATACAGAGGAGCTTCATGATATGAACTTCTTGACAAACATTATCAGATGATAAAAACAAGGAGGATTAGATAAGTGGGCACATGACATTCATAGAACAGAAAAAAATACGCATGGGGTTTTAGTGGTAAAACTTGAAGTAAAGAGACTGCTTAGAAAACCTTGATGCAGATGATGGGATAATAGTAAGATAAATCTTGAAGAAATAAGATGAAAGGGCATGGACTAGACTCAAGGACCAGAGGTGGGCTCTGGTAAATGTAGTTCTGAACCACTACATTCAAGATAATGGAGGGAGTTTCATAACTGGTTGACAAACTGTTAGCTTATCAAGGCTCTGCTTCATGGAGTTGGTTTGAGATCTGCTGGCAAACAACTGGTTTAAGTCACTTTAAAACATAACATACAAGACAGTAATTTTGGCTCATTACCTGCAAGAAGTATGGTGTATAACACACAACACAACATGAAATTTCAACAGGCAACTGTTGAGCATAAAAAAAAACTAATGAGCAAATAATTTCTGTGCAAATGCAAAATTGTGTGTCTATAAAAACAAAATTTACTAAAAGTAACTTCATAAAGCACTCTTTAATCCACCTTATCCCTTTCCCTGGTAGCGGGGGTATTTAAATTCCACCCATACTTTGATAGGCCTTTTAAAGTAAAATAGTAAAAAATGCAAGCAGAATAAGAAAATAATTTATGACAGCTTTTTTAAAAAAAGTGGTTAGAATATATGTCTGGAATCATGTTAAAGTTTTGCATACTTGATTACTAATTTTTCTTCATGCAGTATTTGCCAAAAAAAAGTGTCAATAAAAGTCAAAAGCATAAAACTGGCTTTTCTTCTTTGTATGTGTGCTGAACAAACTCACAGTCACTATTTCCTCTACCTTCCAGACGAATCTTACAGACCAATCTAAACAATGTTCATTACAGGACAGGCATCAATGCCCGATCATTTAGTACACACAGATGCACTCTACCGACAATCTCTGATGAAGATTGAATGTGTTGTATTATATCTGATGAAATGTCAGAGAGAACCTGTGTTTCAATCAGAAGTTTGGCAGTACTGAGGGCTTTGATACCTTGGAAGCCATGGCACGACAAGCAATATTGCAAATCAAGCCCTGGTCTTCATGCCCCGTGGTCTCTGTAAAATGTGATGGCTACCAGTAGCTTACTGCTTCACTCATGGAAGTGTAAGGGTGAGATGATTGTTACTTTCTTGATGGAGGTTCGTGATGCCTGCCACAGTGCAGGACTGGAATTTGTTACCACCGTGAGTGGAATGGTTTGCAACAATGCCAAGATCTTGAAACTTATGGGTGTTTCTGAAGAAGAGCTCCCTTTCTTCAGGTTTCATGATCAAGAAACTGCAGATATATATCGTCCTCCCCATCTCCGTAAATGTACCTGCAACCTTGTCCTAAAACATATGTAGCAACTGTAAGTGCGAGATTACTGTGAATGTGTACTAGTACTGCTAGGTAGGACGACAAATTGAAGGTATATGAAGTGGAGAGACGTAATGTGTATCACCTGCTGCCCACAGTGATTGAGAGACACTTTAAGCCTGGTGCCCTGGACATGATTACAGTTAGCTTGGCTGCCAAAGTTATGAGCAGCTCTGTGACAGCAGCTATCAACGCTCTGGTCACAGTGGGTATGGACAACTTTGTCGGTTTGAATGGCCCTGTGGGAAACTCTCACGTTTACACAACTTGAAGTTCCCAACTACAATCACTCGGCACACACTTTACTTCTTCGACAGCATGTTCACCACTATAATGCGCACGCCGCTTTTTCTTTTTTTACTGAAATTTAGTATGCAAAGATAACCTACTCTCCCTCTGTGATTCTTGACATCCACCAACCTCTTGACTGCGACAGCACAGTACAATCAAAATGCAACATAATAGCGAAGATTTGAGTTTTACAGGACGTTTCCACACGCCTACCACCGTTAGTCACTACCACTAGCTGCACAGTAACAACAAAATGCTGCTATTCGTTTTGTTATTAGCTCGTAAAAACGACGGGGTGAAAGGATAATGCATTATGTACAGACATTAAAATATTAAAATACGTGGTGTCTTAGGTGTTGATTGTAAATGTAAACCGGCTGACTTTTCGTATGTGTGACTCCTCAATTTAACGTTATATGCACATCGTCTCTCTTACTATTGTTAACAACGGTCTAGTATCTGCTATTTATCATAGAGGCGGGGATTATGAGGTAACGCGCCGAAGACTTAATTGGTAACGTACGTATGAATACTGTGACGAAATACAGAATTTCGTTCGATTGCATACTTTTCTTCTTTAATCGCCTTAAAAGAATTCCCATTTCTTACTGATTCAATTTGGCACATATTTTGCTATTATTGTGCTCTATTACTTGTGTTGTAAGATACCTTGGTGGGAGCGCTGTAGATGTAATGCTGCGTAATTTTATTTCGTTTTCATTAAACCAACACTTAAAAGCAGACGAAATTAGATTACAAACAAAATGCACGATATGTACAATATTACAATAATGCTACATAGTTCCACACGTTATCACCAGAGGGCAGTGTATTTCCAGCAATGTCCTGTGGTTTGTCCGCTACTCTGACCTATGTTTGTACGAGTAACTCTGATCCATGGTACCAATGCTGTTTCCGTTTAAAAGTACGAATTTGAATTTGATGTGCAGTTGCTGAATAACGGTGTCTAGAAACACTTGTATAAATTTCAGTAGTTTTAGTTGGTGGTTCATGAAGTTCGTCCTACCGTTTTGGGCTGTTTATGGTAGGATTCTTGTTAGAATGTGGGGATGTGGTTGAAATAATTGTGAATAAGATTTTTAACAACTCAGTTGTGTTTGTTACTGAACGTTGTTTTGTACTAACGTTATAGTTAGTGCACTGTTTGAGTCTTCTGTGCAGTATAGATAATTTTTGAACACTTTTGAAAAGTAAATTTTGATGTTGAAAGGTTTGATGGTGATACTGATTTATGATTTCTATTAGGCAATGTCAGCTACAGCAATGTTGGACAGTTCAGGTCCAGATTTAATCCGTATATTGAAGGAAATGGCAGATGAAATCTGTGATGAGTCGTTACATAATTCATGGTCTGGTGACACAGATGTACGGGATTTCATTATGCTGTTATGTCAGCATATTGATGCCAGGAATATTTTGACACCTGCAGAACTATCAGAGTAAGTTTAATTACCTTTGCATTTTTCACTCGATGCAATGTGATATAATTGTTACTGATTAGACCAACAAAATGCACACTATTGTTGTAATTTACAAAACTCCGACATGTTTCATCTATTTATATTTTGCATTCCATGAATCTTTTGGGATAAACCCCATTTAGATATAGGAATAGTCAACATAGATATGAATACACTATATAATGTTATGATGTGTATGCTATAGAAAGCTTCTGTTGTGGCACAGAAATAGAACAATCCAACACAAGTCAATCAATTGCACATTAATGATATGAATAATTTGACAGCGTAATTACTATACTACACATAAGAGAAAGTAGAACTACATAACAATTCATCAGAGGAAATAAACATAAGTAATTTAAGGATGGATTATGAATTAAGGTTGTTGGGAATAAAATTATTTATATTTAAAATTTGTATAAAATTCATCAAGTGAATAAAATGAACCCATTAAATGAAACCTTTTAAAGCTAATTTAAATTTTTTTACATTCCAAGATAACTTTTTGATATTTTGGGGTAAATGATTGAAAATTTTAATCCCAGAGTAATAAACTCCTTTTTTATATTTAGTCAGTTTTATTGATGGTGGATATAAGTCTGACCTATGTCGAGTGTTAATAGAGTGAACTTCAGAGTTAGATATAAAATCTTCTATATTCTTGACTACAAACAACAATAATGACAATATGTACTGAGAATGTGGTGGGAGAATGTTTAATTTTTTAAACAGTTCACTACATGATACTCTATTATCAACATTCATGATAATTCTTATTGCTCTTTTCTGTAATTTGTAAATATTATTACTGTGGGACGAATTACCCCCCAAAATTATACCATAGGCTATGCACATAAGAAAAATTAATTGTTCTTAAGTTCCAGGTAGAAATAACAGATTTTAGAGATCTAATTATGTAACATGCTGTGTTTTGTTTAGAACTTGGCTGGTTGATATGTGTTTTCCAGGATAGTGTGCTATCCAAAGTGAGGTCCAAAAAGTTTGTACAACTAGTAATATTGATAGGGTTATCTTTATAACTAATATGTGCAACAACTGCAAGTTTAGATTTTTCCATAAATTGGATATAGTGAGTTTTATTAAAGTTTTGTATTAATGAATTGGTTTGGAACCAGTTGCTTTTTTTTTTTTTTTTTTTTTTTTTTTTTATTTTTTTTTTTTTTTTTTTTTTTTTTTTTTTTTTTTTTTTTTTTTTTTTTTTTTTTTTTTTTTTTTTTTTTTT
>Ga0123352_10021245_pt1 | contig 10345 bp, 8 predicted proteins | sample TergutLab28metaG_FD_89700 | JGI IMG/M metagenome (GOLD analysis project Ga0123352, IMG submission 89700) | Labiotermes labralis P1 segment gut microbial communities from Petit-Saut dam, French Guiana - Lab288 P1 | ecosystem: Host-associated > Arthropoda: Insects > Digestive system > Gut ... | reverse complement strand
GGCGGCGGCGGCGGCGGCGGCGGCGCTGACACAGTTTGTAGGAACCTGTTCTTACGACAAGCGAACCGAACACCACATGGCTGGTACAAAGATACTCCATGTAGCCATCAAGTAGGTCCTGTTTGCTTTAATGCTTCTCGCGTGTACTCCGATGCACATGTAACGCACAAAACAGCGATAAGATGACCAGAAATGTGTGAATAAAGCACTGCGATAGCACTTTTTTGTATAATGGCTATCCTTGTACGGTCTGCGAAACAAGAGTTAGACTTTTCAGATTCTTCCAAACTGGTATCTGATGCGTTGCAGACTTCTTTCGACGTGGCATCGGATTTTTTAGCCGCATGAAGTCAGAGGCTAGATGCCATTTTTAGAGACTTCTAGCTGTGCCTGACAAGCCAAATCTTGTTGACCGTGGTTTGTTTATTGTACACCACGTCACTTACCCGCTGACAACAAGATGTGTTAACCAGTTTGGCCGACTCATGGTTGAAGCGGAAGCAACACATTCTGAGGTCATGAAAAGTGCAGCGTGTTAATTGCTGGCTTCTGTTAATTTATTTATCCATTCGTTTATTCTAAATGGAAGAGTACTGTCTGCTGGGATGTGACACAATTTGATATGTAGGTACCAGTGTAGCCTACGCAGTGTCACAGCCTTAAAAAAAAAAAACTACAGCCTTTATATATGCCAGCGCGGAAACATAAAATCTCGCTTCTTCCAGCAAATAAAATGTTTGTTGTGATGTGCAAAGTATCCACGTTACGTATTCTTAAGTTGCGTGTTTCCTTTCTTATTAATTTTGGCTATTGTAGCAGGATAAGTGGAAGTAAGGACACCGTGTTGTACGAGATTCATACGAGGGCTCTACAGAAAGTTTCCAGCCGTTTTGAATATCTCGAGAACTGGTCGCTTGGCCTTTTTGTAACTTGGCAGCCAGTCAGAGGAGACCTTACTGCGCATCCGTGAACAGTCACTCTCCCGTGGGACTAGTCAGTCGGCAGTGAGACGCCGTTGACTGAGCTTGTGTACTGTGACCATCTCATTCACAATGACCGAGGTAGTAGATCATCTGCATCACGACAATGCGCCTGACCATTCTGCAGCTCTCGTGCTGGCTTTTTTGGCAAAGCATCACATATCCAGGTCAGTCATTCCCCATACAGCACAGATTTGTCTCCCAGTGAATTCTGGCTTTTCCCAAAGCAAAAATTGCCGTTGAAAGGGAGGAGATTTGTGAATGTGACGGTCACACAGTACACAAACTCAGTCAACGGCGTCTCACTGCCGACTAACTAGCCCCACGGGAGAGTAACTGTTGACGGATGCACAGTAAAGTTCTCCTCTGACTGGCTGCCAAGTTACATCAAGGCTACGCGACCGGTTCTCGAGATATTCAAAATGGCTGGATACTTTACGGATGTGCCTCGCTGTTTGTTATCCTGTACCTGGAGCAGACGTTTGTAATAAATAGTACTTGTGTGTCTGGTGTAGTTGCACACGATTATGTCACGCACCACATTGTCTTAAATGTTGCACACGGCGTTTCAGTAATTGGGCCTGGAGTCACTTTGGACGCCAAGACGGTATAAAATTTATACATTCTGTCCCTCTTATTATATTACACGTGCATTTTAAAGTGTAGCGAATTGATCGAGCTTGGAACTCAGGAGCAGAACGCGAGTAATGGTGTAAGATGGGATCCCTTAGAGACAGCTGAAAGGTAAATGTTGTGCTTGCACGTACATTCATCATCATGTGGTTTATTGTGTGGCGTTTTTTGTATCGTAGACTTCACAGAGTGGCACAGAAGTCACTGGACACGACCTTTCTGTTGCGAAACATCTAGTGTGAAGTGACTTCCGGGACGTAATGTATAGCACAGAATAGAGGATAATTGATAGGCGATGATTTGGAAAAATGTGGAAGGAAAATATCGTGGTCAGCCTTTTCAACGTAGAAGTTGTCAGTTGGAATGCTGAACACTATCCCACTGAGGTGAGACGTACGGAGGTAAATACGTAGTCATCACCTCCCCCCCCCCTCGTGGCGCTGCGGCCCAACGCGGGCCATGGCCTCCTCATTCTCGAGGTTTCTATATCACACGCAACGGCGCATCACAGTCGGTAGGACTCCTCTGGATGAGTAATTAGCTCGTCGCAGTGACCTCTACCTGACAACACACAACACTCGCAACAGACAGACATCCATGCCCCCGGTGGGATTCGAACCCACAATCGCAGTAGGCGAGCGGCCGTAGACCTACGCCTTAGACCGCGCGGCCACTGAGACCGGCAGAGACGTAATCATACACATGCTTAATTTTTGTTCTAGTGTTCTAGTTGAACATAGACGGTCAGATTCACGTTCCGGCGTCTTCAGCGCTGTGGAACGGCCGCCATTGTATTCGGCATCAGGTCATGTTGGAACCCAGAGGGTGTGGACGCAGTGAAGAAGGGAACAAATCCTTGATCCTTATGGGAGTCGGTCCCCAGCGCACATCGTATCCAGTAACGACAGTGAGCTGTCAGGTCACTTTGTCATCAGAACTTTTGCAATTTTTGCCCACGGCTGAAACCGTCAGACAACAGTGACATATTGAGTATCGTGTGTGATTTGAGGCTTCTGCCGCCTTCTGTGATGTAACGTGGGTTGGTAGTTACCGACGTTTCGGGACGACCCATCGATCCAAGCAGTGCAAAAAAGAAAGCTTGACCCTTGAATATAGGACCGATAGGGTTGTCTCGAAGCGTCGTTAACTACCAGTCTACGGGGCACGTCATCCAAGAAGGGAAGATTTCGAATATTATGTAGCAACAAAACTGTAATACCTGTAATCGAAAAAATCTTGCCAGCGAGGGCGCAGGAGTTGTTTTATTTAACGACGCTCTCAGCTACGTTTATATAGTGTCCATGTGAAGTTATTGAAATATGAGTATGCAAAGTTGATAGAATTATTCTGACAGGGGGAAACAAGTAGCTACCTGCATTCGAGTCGTCCCAGTGCAACTGTGTTCACCAAAAAGTCGCACGTCGAATGGCCTGGGCGAATTGTTAGTAGAAAGATTCTGTCCACATGTAAAGAAATGTAAGGGCCTTGCATTTAAATACGCTGCTACGATTTCGACAGCCGCGAAAATTTACACCATTATTTTCAGCGTATCGGCGTGCACAGTGAAATAAGCCAGTGATTGATGTGGGTATGGATACTGTCGGTTATTCAAGAAGTGGCTGTCGTATGTCTCATTGAGAACGGCTTTGGTTTTTATCCCCAAATTAACCAATTGCTTTTATTTGTATGAAAGTCCTTCAGAGTAGAAGACCGCAAAAAAAGCCGTTAAAAAAGAAGACAGGTTTCAAAGTCTGTGGAGTAACAATGTTCCGAGAATGGAATTTACATTTTCTGCAAACTTACTGCAGAAGTAAAGATAGCGCCATGACTGCTGCTCGTCAGTTCGGCGCCGTAAGAAGTATGTTACGGACAGTGAGTAATTCACTGTCGTCCACACGTGGTGGTTGCGTAGTCGGTTGATTGAACAGGTGCAAAACTCTTCCTACCCAGATATTACAGCATTGTCGGGTTTCACTCCGTATAGTCCGGCCGATAATCTGGCTGCCAGCGTTCTGCGCACTCTTCTGCCTCCTTCAGCATCTGCCGCGTAGATGGAGGCAGCCTGTTCCTCCGAACCTTCACTGCTGTACCTGTTTACCGAAGCACACAGCATTACACCTCACCGCCTTGAATTAGGGAGAATGCGCGCGACTGAACCATTACTCATAGATCCACTTGGGAACTTCGCAATCTGTTGGCCAAATGTGTATATTTTCGGATACTAAGATCCGTCAGTATTCGGCGTAATAATTATACATACGCGTCAGTGAGGACGCTAAGATTGTCAGAACTACCCAACTCTCGTCAAACGTATTTCTTGAATAGGCATTGCTAAGACATTATGGATTATCAGCCTTATTCGAACACCATTTAACCCAAACAAACTGCTGTGGTGTCCGTTTTGTAACTTGGGGTGTTGGTTTGAATATTGTGCTTGAGGAGAGTTTTATCATCACGTCCACCATTGACACACTTCTGAGAAGTGAATGTACATGCCCTCCAAGTTCTCATGTCGCCCCTCGAAAGAAGAGTAGAGTGGTTCTAGACCTCATGAAGTGGTTAGCAGCGGATGAGGAGGCTTACCGAATATTGCTTTTAGATGTTTCACTTTAATCCGGAGTGTCTTTTGAAGCTTCTAAAAATGTTTGTAGTGTAAATGTTTACTCCGTGAACCTCCCATAATTCAGAGCACAGCTGAGGAAGTCCGTCCACTTACACCAGTCGCGTAGGTCAGCTTGAGATTTAAAATGCGTGGGTGAAGAACTGAAGACAGGGTTTTGTTGTCCGTACATCGAGTTCCATTATTTTTAAGGAGATACATTTCCGTAATCGCGAACTTCATCTCTTAAGACCCTAAGAAATGTTCTGTGTTTTCCGGTTGTCTTGGATGAAGTTCCTTTGTTTGTTCCTAATTCCTAAGTCCGTGGAGCAGACTTCATCTTGAGAAGCTAACGGTACCCCAACTAGTCAACAAATTTCCCACCATTTTGTGGAGTCTGAAGTATCATTACTGTTTTCACAAAAGCCCGCCTCATGTTCATTTCCTTAGCCACATGAATCTAGTCCATACCTCCCCCCCCCACACACCCCGTTCTTCCCTTAATATCCGTTTTAATATTATGTTCGCATATTAGGTCGTCATGGTAGTCTCTTTCCTTCAGGATTTCCATAAAAAATCTCCTGTGCATTTATGTATTTCCCGATAGTGCCAGATCCCCCCCACCTGTCTCGTCCATGATTTGATCACCCCAATGATACTTGGTAAGGATTGTAAATTGCGAACCTTGTAGTTGTGTGATGTGCTTCGTTCATGTTCGGAAAGACCTTTGAAATAACGGATTGGATGTAACTTCTTGTACGAGGTGTTGACCAAGCGGGAAGGTCCCTCCCAGGTGTGAAACTAATGATTGTGGGCAATATGTTCGTGCGCTAGGGAGGGGCTGGCCTGGAATCGCAGTGTGGCAGCGGTTAAGACCAGAATCGCCTTTGACAGCGAAGGCGAAGTGAACAGGTTTCATTTATAGTTCCAAAGTGATAGTGTTGAAGCCCGTCCTGTTCCTTTTTCAGCACATGGCCGGGTCGAAACGTAATAAATTGTAACGCTTTGAAGCTTTGGAATTTTTTTTACAGCAAAATAAAGTGTGAGGTTGTTAAAGGTCATACGCCGGTGGCTGAAGAATACTTACTGTCTTCTGGAATGCAAAATGCCCTGTAATCTGGCACAAACTTGTGGCCGTGTCAGAGGAACGTGCTACTTGCATCTTCTACCCAGAAGATGGAGGCGTCACATTATGTCAAAATGTCGGTGAATATCTGTGAGACTACGCTGTGTCAAGTAATGTTCATTCACGTGAATTAGTATTTACGTAATTGGCATTCTAATTAGTTGGACCGTGTTCTTCTCAAGATGTTTCGTTGATGCGGAAACAGTATTCCGAAGCAACACACCTGTGATGTCTGTAAGGTTTTGCAATGGCGTAGTTAAATCGGTTGGTGCCCCGAAACGACCGGATAATCGGAAGCCCCACTCCGTATGATTACTAGTGAAGTTACCCCCAGAACTCGTAACAAGTATGCAGAATACTGCCTGCTGTCAGAACAATGGAATCCAGTTGGGGGAGGGGGGAGCACAACAAATTTTAGGGTTCTATACGTTTGGGGGCCTACCGCCCCGCGGGGTCTGCGGGGGCCCTGTGTGCGCCGTTGAGGACTCGCGTCTTTCGTTTTGTTTCGTTCTACGCTCGCGTAATCCCACGTTCACACGTTCAGTCTCCGAAGATCGGCAGATTATATCACGAGTTCACAAAAACACACGATTCAAGTTTGATGCACCAGAAGGTCGTGCCCCTTTTCTGCTAGCACACTGTAGTTAAGGTAAAATTAACAGTCTTTACTCTTCTTGCTAAACAAGAGGTTCCAAATATGTGAGTCGCAATACACTTTGAATCACGGATGTGGTATTGTTATTTTCAGACGCACCTCAAATATATGTTATTTTCGTAATACTCATCCTCTTTCCACAGTAAATAAGTCTCGCCTGGATAAAAGTTGGATAATAAAATACCACAACAGTTAATGACATGAAACGTGGTGATGTGTGATACGTAGGATTCTAATACGAATAGTCAGAGATGGTACCGTAGGCTGTCGGCGTTGTGAAGGTACAGGTAGAATAAAGCTGTTCTTGTACTGTGCACACACAGAAATGCGGGTGAGTGAAATTACAGCTCAACGAATTCTTAATTAGGCGTTCTATGTCCAGGGAATGCTTTGTGCGAGATGAATTTCAAAAGTTATCCTGTTTAGAGAAAAGGGGATTGATAAACCTGCCTGCCGATCCCGGTGGCCCTAACGCCTAAGGCGTAGGTCTGGAGCCGCTTGATTACTGGAATCGCGGGTTCGAAACCCGCTGAAGGTATGGATGTTCGTCTCGTGTGTTTGCAGTGTGTTGTGTAGGTAGGGGCCTCTGCGACGAGCTGAACACTCGTTCAGAGTAGTCATACTGGGTGTGTGTGCGCGCGCGATCTAGAGACCTCAACAGTGAGGCGGTCTAGGCCCCAGTGGGGCTGTTGCGCTACATGAGGAGGAGCGGGAGAAGGGTAAAAGGAAATTTGAGTTTCAGTGTACATTCGTATCTCATTGGAACGTGTGTGTACGTGTATTTTCTCACGGGTTATTAGTGTCTTGCAAATAGACTGAACGTGAAGTGTTCTTGCAAGATACAAACCGGACACCTGGAATTTTTAGATCCATATTTACTTAACAAAATAACTGTGTACCTTAAGTTAACAGTGGGAAGAATTAGCACCACTGAATTGCAAAGAGAAAGCTGCGTCGTCCGTCCAGAGGATGTCAGCATTTTATGTATGAAAGTGTTTACTTAGGGTAGGCTGATGCGTAGGCGCTTCAGTTTGTTTGGATTCGTGTTGTGGCTTCTTACTCGTTACACGGGATATATTTACGGAAGGGATTTGAATATTGTGAGTGTGGAAGAAGGACAAGTAACTGTCGCCTGTTTGTATATACCATAACACGGCCAATGTAAAAACAATATCTTATACAAGAAGGTCGCGGTCGTCATGAGACGCAGCAAAACGTGGCGGTACCACCCATGTCTCATGAAGCATACTCACCTACTGTAGAGAACACGTAAGGTCATACGTGGATTGTCGTAACGCGCTTCTGTCAAAACACACGACCCGCAGAGCGTTGGGATGTTGCCCACTCATGTTTTCGAATTTATCAAAAAGGTTTTGTCCTGTCGGAACGCAACTGCAAACATTCTAGCGGAATGTTGGAAACATTTCAGCCTGCCAGTCACTTGTCTGCCCATAGCGCACTGTCGTACGTGCAGTTGTCTGCCCGAAGGTAGTTTTTGAGCCCTACTCGGCGCCCCCTCCCTTGGCCGGAGGGGGGGGGGACGGAAACCCACGAGTCATTCATCATTTTTCAAGTGACTTTTGAAAATGTTGAGGTTTAGTATTTTTAAATACTTGTAAATATTAGGTCTAAAAATAAAAAAAAAATAAAAAAATGGCCGTCCGGTCTGCAGCCGCTCGATTGTTGGGATTTCGGGTTCGAATTCCGCAGCGTTCATGGATATCTGTCTCGTGTGGGTGCTGTGTGTTGTCTGGTAGAGGTTCATGCGTTGGGCTGATTGCTGCTCCAAAGAAGTCTTACCGAGTCCCTCTGCGCCTACACCGAGTACGTAGAAGAGGTCAAACTAATAAAGAAGGAATTTTAAAGAAGTGTTTTGTAAAACTTCCTTTATTAAATAACTTTTTAGAGATGCCAACTTGTCATTTCTATGCGTAATATTTCAATAAAATGCGGCGAATTGAATAGATTTACGACCTTGCGCACTGTGCTTTTGCTTAACTAACTAACGAAGAACGACCAGGCAGTGTGACATGTGTTGCTGCCTAAGAGATCAGGTTGGATTTCGAATTTGACGCGCAGCCTGTTTTTGAGTTCGGCAGACCTGTACTAATGCAAATCCACAATCCAACCATGACCTACTCGTACATTGTTTCGGTTGGGTTGGCTTGTTGAACCGGAGAGTGTGTTTCGTTTGTGTAGGGTTCGAACTCTTGTCGAATCGGTGTTCATTTCGTTCATTGCTGGACGGTGACGTTAAACTTGTTGCTAGGTGTGCCTTCAAGGCAGATGGCGTGGAGGTACGGTATTAATCTGTTTATTTACTTCGGCATTAAGTGGAGGTGAATGGTAGCTTAGCGTCACGGCCGCTTTACCCCCGAGAAGCGATCTTCTAGTATTCATAATGGGAGGCTGTGTGGAGCTGAGGGCCGGCCTTGGACGCTTTGCCTCAGGGGAATCGAGCTACGATTCCTCGGCGTCTCATACCGTAGTTTATCCTCGCCATTGACTGTATTATCCCAGCCGCTTGTTTGTTACCTGTGCTGTGAACATTGTGATCATAATTTTGTAATAATTAGCCATTAGGCTGTTAAGTCAGCGGGTAGATTAATGGAGAATTGAACTATTATTGCTGCTGCTCCTTCTACTATTGTTGCTACTAGTCGTCGCGATGATGATAATGATGATAAATGAAAAACACTGGGCATCGACACGACAAATGGTACGCGCGCACACACACACACACACACGCACACGCACGTACGGCAGTATGTGACCATGAAGATGTGACAGTGTTTATGGAATCAAGGGGCAACACACGGACAGAGAAGTTACGGAAAATGGGCCAGATGTAGAAATTAAAAGCAGAACAGAGAAGACATGCATACCGATAGATGTGACAGCACTAGCGGACAGAAATGTCTTGCAAAAGGAAGAACAGAAGCTAAAATACAAAACTTTATGTATAGAGATACAACGAATGTGCAACTTGAAATGTATAATTGGGGCCACCGGAATCGTAACAAAAGGTTTAAATACAAATTTGGAAGCCACACCGGGAGTACAGTAGGGCCGGGGAGATAAGGCCTGTGATAAACAACGAATTATTATTATTATTATTATTATTATTATTGATGGAATAGGATTGTCCTTCCCCTGACTGAACCTAATCCCACTGACAGTCTTCGATAGATGAAGGTTTCCCAGCAGATAGGTGATGAGAAGTGTGATTAATAATAATAATAATAATAATAATAATAATAACAAACAGAAATGCAAGAGCTAGAACAGGGAAAAACTTAAAAGTACCTCGGGATTGAGGAAAGTGAAGGCATACAGCATCAACAAATGAAAGAAAGATTGAAACAGGAATACAGCGGGAGATTAAGAATGATACTGAAATCTGAACTGAACGCCAGGAATAAAATTACAGCAATTGGAGCTGTCCCAGTGTTGAGATATAGTTTGGTGTAATTAACTGGAGAAATATAGAAATAAAAAAGATTGACAGGAAAAGTAGAAAGATGCTAACAGTGTATAAAATACATCACCCAAAAGCTGACATAGACAGGCTATATAGAAAGAGGAAAGAAGGAGGGAGAGGACTGGTGCAAGTCGAAGCGGCATATAGAGCAGAAGTAATTAATATTGCAGAATACCTTAACACAAATTACAAAAAAAGATCAGTTTGCAAATATTGTTAAAAACCACGAAAGCACTCAATCAAATATGAACTCAATAATTAAGACAGCAGCAAAGATTACAGAAGGATTAAGTCAACCAAATGAGAAGAATGGCGCAAAACAGTATGGAATACAACACATAAAGGCAAGATTGGGAGAGTCCCTAAAGAAAAAATGGAAAACAAAGTAATGCATGGGCAATACATTAGAAATATAGATAGACAGCTTATTAGTGCAGAAGACTCGTTCCTCTGGCTATCGAAGGGAGACCTAAAAGCAGAAACTGAAAGTGAAATAGTGGCAGCACAAGACCAAGCGTTACAAATTATTATACGACAAAAACACTGAACACAGAGACAGATAGCAAGTGCAGACTTTGCCAACAATTTGACGAGACAATAGACCACATAATGTCAGCATGCCCAATACTAGCAAAAGAACAGTACATAAAAAGACATGACAGAGTGTGTGCACAACTACACATCAACACATGCAAGGAACAGGGGTACAGTTGGACAAAAAACACTGGTATAAACATGTTCCAAAATCAGTATAAACAAGTCAAGGAGGCAAGGTAACCATATTGTGGAATCAACAAGTACAAACTGACAGAACTATCCACAACAACAAACCAGACATTATAATCCGTGATAATGAAAAGGGAACATGTAT
>Ga0123352_10021243_pt1 | contig 10345 bp, 12 predicted proteins | sample TergutLab28metaG_FD_89700 | JGI IMG/M metagenome (GOLD analysis project Ga0123352, IMG submission 89700) | Labiotermes labralis P1 segment gut microbial communities from Petit-Saut dam, French Guiana - Lab288 P1 | ecosystem: Host-associated > Arthropoda: Insects > Digestive system > Gut ... | reverse complement strand
CGGCCCCGGCCCCGCAATTTGATAATCATCTTTTGGGTGGTTACAGTCACGTGTTTAGACACTTTATCCCCGGCACTCACGTCGTCGCATTTAGCGATATCGGTAAGGATTTTGCCACCGGTACGCAACGTCTCGCGTCCCACTGCTTTGGCCGAGCTCCACAGGAGCGGCCGGACCCAACGGAAAGGACTGCCAAAAAATTGCCGATCCCAAGTCGGCGCTGTAGGTAGAGCGGGGTGGAGAAGACGGGACCGATCCCCGCAGAAGTTAGGCCCCGACCCGCCTGATTAAGGTAGTACATTTCTAATGGATGCATAGCTATAAATGGTCTATTCAAGATGGCGACGACCCGTATTATACACTTTACCACATAAAATATTTCCGAAAATGAAGCACATCCGTCGTGGGCGTCGTGCTGTCCTCGAAGGGGATGTGCAGGCCTTCGGTCGTCAGGAATTCTATTCGGATATCCTGAAATCTGCGCTGTTCGACAAGCACGTAATACACGGTTTGAAATTCGTGCTGACATAATGATGATGATGGGAAGACGTATTTCCGCATGCTGCGGATGGTGCTGTCGCCCACGAATTGCGGTGATACCAGGTTACAATATATTAGGGCAAGTGTTTCCTCGTGGGGGTTTGGAACACGAAAATTCACACAGCCCCACCTCACAATTTGAGGTCGAACCCAGGTCCACGGGCTGAGCCAGTTTCACCGGGAAATCAGTGTGCGTATTCTGTTCGTAGATGTTGCGCGGGGCGTTGCTGAACAGAGTGATGTAAAAATGGCACTGCGTAGCCATACTTAGAACCAATTCACGCTATCTGCAGGCACCGAGTTGTCTGTAACCTCGCCAGCGGACGAGATATTCGCGAATGCCGCGTCTGATCTTCTTCAGTATTTTATCTATCTTATAGAAGGTCCGGTCAGTTATTCGTACGATGAAACTGACCTGCGATTGGTGTGCCATTTAAATCCTCGAGTTCATTGACGACTCGCGGCCGCCTATCGATTACTTCCGCGACCCTAAAAATTTCGGTGCTGAAATTCTGTTCGGCAGCTTTGGCAAACCGCATCTTACCTTTGCTGATGCGCACGTGCTGACCCACTCCAAACCCCACTGCTTTCGCGACGCGAACGCGTCCCTTGGCCGCCTCCATCCTCTTCCATATCGCCAGGACATACGAGTCGGTGACTCACGATGACGCCGTGCCTGTCGTCGGGTGAACCATGTAATTGTAGGTCTCGACAAATTTCGGCAAGACATTGATATATCTGTAGGTATTTTTATACGTAAAATATTTATAGAACCTATCGCGAATCATGAGATGCACAAGTTCCACTATCGCACATTTCAAGTCGGGGTTTCGGCACACCTGAAACTGAATGCCTTCTTCCCGTAACATGTCCTGAAAATGCTTATTCAAAAATTCCTTGCCCTTTTCGGTGCTTACCCATGTGGGATGACGTCCTGTCGAATATTTAGGGTCATCGAATATGGAACGAAACGCCGAGGCGACAGACGGCCCAGTCTTTGTCTTTATGGGAATCAGATGTAGATATTTCAATGATACATTTATTACCGAAAGAATGTATCTGTATTTATAGTTGTATTTTGCATAGGCCTGCACATCCTACAGATCGCATTCCCACACGTTCATCACGTTAGACACTGTATAGGGATTACGTGCGAAACGCTTCCTCACCGGTCTATGAAGCGTATAGTCATCCTGCTTCTCTAACCAGACTTTGATGACATCCAGTTTAACTTTCTTCTTCGCCGTGGCCGATCGAAGCTTCCACAGAGTCGAGAAGGCCAACGGTCTGGTCAGGTCATAATAAAACCTGCTAATAGTTGTCATTAATACTTTACCCACTTACGACGTAACGCTGATTCGACACCCCGTCCCTTCGGTTTCGCGAAGAGTGGCGCAATGACATCGCGAAATTTCTTTCCTCGCGTTATATTAATGTTATCGCCGACTGATATCTATTCAAATGAGCGTGGGTAAATAACAATATTTTTTTATATGTCTTCAGGTCCTCCTTGCCTACAAGTTGCGTATTCACGTTCTTACACGCCAGCAGTTCTCACAGCCCCTCCGTTCCTCTAAACACTGTTCCCTTAATTGTGATATTATCATCGGGATCTACAAACACGGGGTAATCACCAATCATCAATTGCTCGCCATCCTCACGGATACCGTATTTTGTGTCGAGAAAACGCCTTGGGGGACTAGCGTTTTCTTCTTCCTTCTGAGCTCCCTCCGTGACGTCATCATCATCGTATCCTCGTTTAGGGGTCGAAGGAAGGGGAGGGGGCGGAGGCGTGTTCGCCTCGACTTTAGGGACAATCAACTGTTTTGCTAACTCTGGTTCAGACTCGGTGGAGGAGGCGGGCAGTTCCATGTCGGGCATCACTCGTCTTAGGAAAAAAGAGATAGCCTTCGTCCGCGTCTTCCGTCTGATACTGGCGTCGCGAAACGTATGACGCAACTTAACCCACTCTTCATACGGATGGTGTTTCTTTTTACGCTCGGGAGGCGAGGGGCAGCGTCTCCCCTATGGTAATGATCGGCCGGGACGAGGTACAACTTACCTAACATTTTTACCGGGGTATAAAGATTAAGCTGGCGATCGTTGGCAGTATGGCGCTCAGTAGGGGCAGCAGAAATCCGCCGCGCTTTACTATGTGTCGCTTCTTGCCCGAGAGTGACACGTGCCTGTCGGCGACCTTGCGAAGCGCTGACTTGTATTTCTGCAGCTTGCGCGTGTTAAGTCTGACAATTTTAAATTGCCGTTTAAGCACGTTAAACACACATTCGCTTATGCAGTTCACGAGTTCCTTTTTACAATTAGTTATGAGGGCTTTAGGCAATCTCGTTTCGGCCGAATTGAGCACGTGAAGTGAGTGGTATTTCGACTTCACACGCTTCATTGCCTATATCGGAGTACACGAGTGGAGGATATTCTTCCTGGAAAATGTTGGTTCGAAACCGCAGACCGTCATCCGTGTCTTGTGTCAGATCCAAGATTAGGTAGCCGTAGGGTCTTTGTGTCGCATCCAGGTAGGCTTTATACAGCCCGAGACTATCTTCGGGATACACTTGCTTGGCCAAGTACGCGAACTATTTCTTATCTTAGACGTTTTTCAATGCGACCACATAATGGTCATTCAACGATATGTCTCTACAGTAGCGGTCGTGATGAAACAGATTTTGCGTAATCAAAATCACGCTGATATTTCTGTGATGGCTGCCTCTCGTAAACAAGTCGCACACTTGCTTGGCATAGACATCGTTAAAAAGATCGTCTAGGATAACGAGGCGCGGTTTACCACCACCAGCACCACCACCAAAGTTCTCCGGTACGCCCTCGTGATATGTGGTGTTTGAGGAACGGCAGTCTTTTCACAGTAACACCAGATAATGCTGCCACCGAATTCGCTTTCGGTGCACAGTGAGTCGAGATTCTGTAGCAAACGTATGCAGAACGACTTTTTGCCCGACTTACTTGGACCGCTCACACGAGAACGGATGCTTGATTTCAGATCATCATCATCCCACATGGATGGTCAGGGGCTATAACACGACCCTCTCCCACCCTACCCCTATTTATACCCAAACGGGACGGACTATTATTACCTAACCGCCGCCTTTTGAGAAACGAAATTCTGTATATCTTATTTTCAGGCTCGGTGACTATAGTCAGCGGGGTTCATCTGTCGACTGAATGTATATCACAGAGTCCGTGTCACAATACATCGCGTTCTCTCCCAGACGGTCGAGGTAGCGAAAGTGATGGATTCTTGCCCCGGCGGTGACGTAAGCTCCTATCACCTCGTTCCTATGACACAGATTAGGCACGTCTTACTCTGCACCACGCTTCCACGAGATGTAGCCTACGTCATCGCTGGCAAACGCGAGGTTCATCACCTCGACGCCTGGCGTGCCTAGGGATCCGTACAGTTCTTTCGGCTCCGTGATAATTTTCGTCATTGTCCGATCGTTCCGCTCCGTCAATTTGCCTCACATGGAGTTGACACAGAGTTTGGCCAGACCCTCTTTGGCAGTGTTATGCCTGATCGCTTCCTTATCTAGTCTATCCCTTCGCTGCGCCAAAACGAGTCCACGTATCCTTCCTCGTCTTCGGGACTGTGGACCCAGCAGGGACAACCGTTAGCCTCCGCGTTCAGTTTAAAAAACGTGTTTATATAGGCGACGAAAAGTACGCCCTCGCCTGTTTTGGGGTCGTATGGCGCGACCTGATACTCGTACACCTCATATATCTCGAGTATCCGGTACCCCTTTTCGACGGCCAGCCTCAACTCGTCCATTACCCACGTACCTGTGAGGGCACGATCTTCATCTTGGGTATGGACACATTCTTTATCTGAGGTGAGGACACACGTTCTACACAGGCAAAACATGAGTTTTTTTATCACATCTGAAAGGGAGGACGGTGTGATACAACTTCTCTGACGGAACGATCGAAAATTTGATCAGGCCATCCATACGCAGGCACGCCTCTATATCCTTACACTCATCGCCTACGTGATGACCGACAGGGAACTTAAAATACTTGCATATGTACGGGGAGAGGCTCATGACGTCGACTTATTGAATGGTCTCAATCTCGCGTGCCTTATAGTGTAGACGCATGGCCTCGGTTAGACCTCCGTACAGGGCATCACGGTTCCGCAGGGGACTCTGTTGCACTATGCATCGTCAAACTCACATTCATATTTGACCTTAACCAGGTATCCCGCTCGCGTTATCTTCTCCAAGAGCGACATTGTTTGTTCGTAGCGTTCCGCTAGCGTATCGCATCTCAGGGTGGCGACGTCACGGAACGGCTGGCACGTGTGGCCGTGATAGAAGCAACAAAAGAACTCGTAGACTCAGCGTGTCTCAGGGCAATACCCATTTACACTAAAGCGGGGCAGTTCGGGCAAACTGTACTCGCGACAATGCATTATCTTCACACCGTCCGTCTCTTACATATGCAGAAGCCACATTAAGGCCTTCTTACTATAATTGTTATTACATGTGTACCCCCCGGTCGGTATTAGTCCGATAGGGTCGGGCTGCAGGAATCGTTTGCGCAACACCTTATTGCAAGCCGACGCGATCGTTATCGACTCGATAAACACGTCTATGTTCCCAATTTGCATGAATTAGCGCCTGAAGAATCGACAAGCCTCTCTTAGGACCGTGACGTCTTCCTAACAATATTTTTCAAGCACGCGCCTGTTGTCGAAAACCTCCTCTTATTTCTGGCTCTCGTACCACGCGAGAAACTCCTGCCTCTCCTCCTCGCCCATCGCATTCACGCCGAAATACTTAATGTCGGGAATGGGACTTATGTAATCTAGGTTTTCCTCAGTATTGAATACGTGAGGCTACCACGATTTGGAGGCCGTCAGACCGTAGGCCTCGGGCAACTTAAGCAGAGGCCACGGAAGGAAAGATTCGCTACCCAGGAACACTATATGCTCCACTTTCATGCACATAATTTTAAGCCCATTCATAATTATTTCGGGTTTCCATTTCAGTAGGATCGCCCTATTCAGGATGAAATGATGATCGAAAGCCTTGGCATTATGTGCTATAGCTACAATCTTATCGGCCCAGGGGCGTGGTTCGGTCAGATATGTAAGCAGGTCCCCCACAGAATCTGGCCAGAACGAGTGCTTCCTCTTACCACATCGCAAGCAGTCTTCCACTTCCTCGAATCGTGAACAGAACTGCTTCACGCAGATGACCTTAGTTACGTGTAACTTTGCCTCGGTCGTTTACTCGATATGTTGGGTAGTCTCGAAATCGTAAAAGACGTACAGTACCTTATCACTAGCGAAGAGTAACGCGTCCTTCAGAGGGCTCATAGCACAGGTAACCTATCTCCTTGTTCTCCTCACAATTGTCGCAGAACCTTTTATTACACACGTGATTTCCGCGCGTCATGAGCCATCCGTACTCCGTACAACACCGCTTTCGTTCAAATACTGATTTTTTCTTCGAGGTGCTCTGTTTGTTGTTGGCGAAACATGTGTGAATTCGAAAGTGCCGATTGCACTCTAGGCAGGGGTAGCGAAAATGAGAGAATACGCACGGGGAGCGTGCCACACAGTCGCTACACTTCTGATCGCAGGTGTGAGTGACGTTACGTCTGGATGATATGTTGCACCCTTTACACACATACCTTCTTGCCATGGCACCTGTAAGATTTGTGATTACGTGATAGTGTCTTTCGACATCGTCATAGAGCAGATTAATTCGTTTGACCGAGTGGACCTGCCCTTCGAACATTATGTCTTGCCAGCTCAGACCGGGATAGACAATTATCTTTTAAATTTTTTTCATTTTATTACCGTGGAATGTGATAACAATATTTATTAAAACCAACTAATTGCACATACATGTCAAACCATTAAAACCACATTATCTGATTAAAATGGATTTAAAATATCTCCTACATGTTTCAATCCCTCTATGGGATCATCCTCAGTGAACGTAAATTAGTGTAGGAATGAAGTTACTAAGACAGACTGTACTTGAGGTTATCTGGTAGCATGCTGTTTTGTTTATGTTATGTCCGTCTGGTTCGGCCTGTTATCATCCCCCGTTGCGGGTGCATGAATGATCGCCCGACAGCGCACAAATTGCTGGCCACGGAACAGCCCGAACGCAACATCTTGTCGGACCTTCGGAAAATCTTGCTGGCAGCGGATACGAACATCCCTAGTTCGCATGTCGGCACGACGAGACAACGCTTCCTTACGTTATGTAATCAATTATGTACAGTTAGCCTACTCGGGATGTCCTATCCGCTGCTAGCAGTGCCGAACTTTGTTGACCCCTAAAGTACTGGCACATGAAGTACGACGCCGACGACGACGACAGTTCGCAGGCCTCGTGCTCCCAGACAGGGAGCTGACACTCCTCCTCCGCCGTTTGCTACATGTAAAATAAAGGACGTTTGTATGTTTTTTTTATTTTCCATCCGGATTCGCTAATAATAATGTACATTACCCTTACGCCTATTTTGTTCTCACATTGTATCTTTTCGTATATTTCTTCACAGGTTCAACGTCCGTGCATCACTGTAACATATTCGTCACGGCACGTCCGCCATATCGTAAGTTTCTTGGTTCCAAACTTGAAGAGGGCGAGGCCCCGTAGTTGGCTCCAGTGCCTGGAGGAGGACCGAGCTGGACGATGGCCGCTGCCCCCAACCACGCCGATCCTTTTTTAAATTATTATTATTATTATTATTATTATTATTATTATGCATGCCCGGGACCTTCCCTGCAACCCTCCGCTACTCATTTCCTAATAACCAAGAAGATCTCAGTTCTCATGAAAGTCGCTGTACGTAGTGTGCCCCCAACCCTCCCCCCTCAAAAAGAAAATTCCGCATGTGGTTTGTTCACACGCAGAAATTTTGTGGACTTAAGCAAGACAAATTGTGTGTCCGGTGTAAGAATTCTTTGGAATAGTTTCAGCATAGTACTTGCTGAAAGAGTTCCATAAAAATATAAGACAAGAGAAATTTGTGTACCATGCCTTGACAGTTTTGGTATCCAGTTATTTCCAGACCAGTAGAGGGTGATTTTGTGTTCCATGTACTTTTAGTTTTCTTTACGCAAGCTGATTGTTATGTAGGCAATTTTCAATTTACGTGCTTGTAGGTTTTTATAACATTTCTCTTATTGTAGCAATTTTTTTTTTAACATTTGGTATGTAACAGCTAATAATATGTCATTATTAATTAAGTTGGCATCTCATTATCTTACCCTGTATAGTACGGATTATTTCCTCAAATCTTACTTGAAATATTTTTTTGATGCGTTGAAAGTTTAACGATTCAAAGTAAAAATCACGTGGTCAGTATGACGACTAAACCATGTGGTGCATGTCCGAGGAATCGTATTTGAGTACCAGAGGGGAGAAGGGATTTCTTTTTGTCTCCGAAGAGTCCAGACGGACGCTGTTATCCACCCAAACTCCTATTCAGGAGTACAGGTGGATTTTTGGTGGGATAAAGACGTCAAAGCCTGAAGCTTACCCCACACATCCACCTAATGCTTCAGTCAAAATTTAATGGTTTTTTGCCTCCACTTTTCCATATTCTTTAATGACATGAGTAGGAATTATGTTTGTTAAAGCATAAAATCTTCTCAATTTGTGTCGTTAGCACAGTCTGAGTTAGCCTCTTAAATCAGTGTGTCGGGATATGAACGGGTTTTGTCAATATCCTCTTCGTAAAAATATGTATATTTATTTGACACTCCTCAATAGTAAAGTCCAGATTTCCAAAGACACAGTATATTTAGTTGACCCCGGTATCTTCGTGTCGCAAATAATGACTGTGCGCCGTCATGCCTACGTCAGCACTGCCATCAAGTGAGCAAGGATTGCGAAATTGCGCTTTAGCTGTTAAAAGCATCAACAGAATATAAATAATTCACAAAGGTCAGATGTGTGATCCGTGCGCTATAAGGAAATAAGCTTGGAATCAAATAAGAGTAATGTCATGTCCGTTTGCCTGCATATACATTGAGAAATTAGGAATACTGGAATAGGAAACACACTTAGTGTAAAGTGCTGAATGAATGTTATAGCATCAGATCTTTCAATGTACTAATTGTTATGGAATGTAAGTACTGACGGTAATAACTCACTCGACGAGGTGCTGTCCAGCGCACTTTTTCCTTTACGGGATTGAAAAAAATATTTTTGGCAAAAAAATTTTACAAAATCTAAAATTTATATACGCGCAGATGAAAGCTGGCGGTTGCTTAGTGAACAGCCCGGAAGCTAGCAACAGCGATGCGGTATCTGCTTTATACGATGAAACAGTTCCTACCGCGCTGTAAACACTTTTCACCATGGTTGAAAAAACTAATCAGTTAATGACGTATAAAGGATAGGTCGATGTCTGTTCTGAGATCCGTACAAAACACTCAACGCAAAGCGAAAAACATGTAAAATTTTCGATTATTAAACCTGGTAGTACGTAAAGAAACCGCTAGGATTTAAAGGGTTAACTAAGTGCTGTGTAAATGTGCAGGTTACATAACTGTGCGTGCTGTAAGCTGTGGGGTTCCATCAACGTAACATAAGTTTCATTATTTTAATATAAGGTGTTTCAGCAACACGGTATTGTCCAGCAGGCCTTGATCGGTTTCCCAACCACGCCCCCCCGTTGGACAGGATGTAGAATCACCGTACAACATCATAGTTTTGGCGTAAAAGACATTTGGCACTAGAGGTAACATGCTAATTAAACTTCGCTGACACAGAAATTAAAATTATTGAAAATTTAACGTATTTACAGTGTCCGTGTTGTTTAAATATTTCGTCTCTGAAGCGTTTGCAAACGAGAATTTATTGTGTGTGCGGATTTGCTGCTTTTCATCATCCAGTGTCCAGTGACCCGTGCAACACAATATATGTGGCTGGTTTCTGCAGGTTACAATAAAAATAAGTCACTGGAAACCTGTACACAACAATGTGTTCTATAGGTTAAAAAGGTACCTAAAAATTGAGAAATGTTGTAATAAAATAAAAATACATCCGATGAAAATTTTTGGTGGGTTTAAATCTGTTTTTGATATGTCTTCAAATAAATATTGCTGATGCCGTACTTCATATTACCTCCGGTATTAACATGTTGTGATCTGACGACTGTGTTAGCGGATAAACTGTACAGAAGAATGTTGAAAAAACGGGAGATTTTAATTTGTAGTGTATTTGCAAGGAAAGTGCAAAATATACAGTTATAAAACTTAAAAGCATTCATTTCCTTACGTTAAATAACAATTCACACAATAAAAGAACAAACTTTCTAATGTTATGATTATATTTTTCACGCCCAATTTTTCATATAACCGACAAGTTTCGATCTATATCTATCATTTTCAGGGAGTTACTAAACATAAAAAAGCATATAAAAACTAGATGGATTAAAACACTTTATTATACAACAGATGCACAAATGTATAATTCGTAGATAAAATTAGGAATATTTTAAATATTTAAAGACATTTAAAATTGCTCCAACTTTTTCGAATCACAACGGAACCATCATCAGATTGTTCTGTACGGTGCTTGTCTAAAATTATATTAATGGTATCGTGTCCGTTCATATGGACGTAGTCGGTGTTAAGGCAGCATATTTGTCCGTGGTACGTGTGTGTAGTTCACAGTCTAGAGAGACATGAGTGCCTCTGTAAATTGTGCAGTACACACTGCAAGCCAAGTACTGTATGGAGCTCCCTGATGATGGATCCCTTGTGATCCGAAACATGTTGGAGTGAATTTAAATATTTTTAAATATT